>CENP01199388.1_pt1 | contig 15276 bp, 19 predicted proteins | sample 361281 | NCBI WGS metagenome assembly CENP01 (sample SAMEA2591122, study PRJEB7988) | marine metagenome | biome: marine biome (ENVO:00000447); feature: deep chlorophyll maximum layer (ENVO:xxxxxxxx); material: saline water (ENVO:00002010), including plankton (ENVO:xxxxxxxx) | depth 70 m
TGGGAGGACAAGCCGGTGCCGCGGCCATGGCGGCCACGACCGGTGCGGCAATGTCGGATCAGTTGCGGTTTAGCCGGGAATTTGAACGCGAAGCAGATGCGCTGAGCCTCACCATATTGACAGACGCGGACTACCCCGCTGACGCCATGATGGATTTTCTCAAAAGACTCGACCAGGAGAGTCGGTTGCAAAGTACGGAGGCGCCGGAGTATCTGAGGACGCACCCCCTGACCCAGAACCGTCTTGGATTGGTCGAAAGTCGCCTGCGACAGTATGAAGACGCTGACAATTCTCCCTCATTGGATTACTTTCATGCACACGCTCGCGTCCGGGCGCTTTTTGAAAGTCCTCAGGGTGGAGGATCGGTCGCCAGTTTTCTTCATGGGGTCGAATCCGCTGATGCGCTGGGAGCGCGTGCAGCGCGCTATGGTCTGGTGCTGGCATTGGTTCGTCAGGGAGAGAACACACGCGCTGTGAAAACGGCGATCGCGCTCAGAGCCGATTACCCTGAATATCCTCTGTACGGCATTGCGCTGGCGGAAGCGCTACTGGCAGATGGCAAAGCCCTTGAGGCGGTAGAAGTTCTTGAGTCGGTGCAGGAGCAAGAAGGAGTTGCAGTGATCGCAGCCTATTATCTGGCGGATGCACTTATGAAATCGGGGCAGCTTAAAGCCGCCAGACTGAGTCTGCGCCGGGCTCTCAGAGAAGCGCCTGAAAATGCTGCGTTGTATAAGTTGTTGGCTCGGATTGAAGGGGAGCGTAATCAATGGGCACAGTCTTTTCAGGCACTGGCGGAATACCACTTTCTCAGAGATGAGCTCGAGCAGGCACTTAGTCACCTGCGAACTGCAGCCACCCATGTTGGGGAAAGCGCTTACCTCAAAGCGAGTATCAATGCGCGAATTAAGGAAATCGAGAAATACACGGAGGGGAAGGGGTAACCTTTGTGTATACCTGTATGCCTAAAAAAATAAAGAACGCGGATTGCATTTCGAGCGACAGTTTCGCAACTGTTTAGCAACCATTCTTGCAGTCGGTCGATAATTCCTGTTAAATGCGGGTATCAAGTTATTAGTAATGATTATCTAAACGATCAGATAACTAACCACGAGCGCCGCGCTGGCTTGGGAACAGCATACGGTGCTGGCAAATGGAGAATAACTATGCACAAGTTTAAACGTGCGTTCCTGGCAACAGTTACAGCGGTCTCTTTGGTTGCGACCACAGGCGTCACCTCGGTTGTTCAAGCAGGTGAATGGCCCACCGAAAAACAATGCAAGGCCGGCGCTGCCAAGGATGGCGACAATATCATTAAGGGCTGGTGCATCGCTGTTAATCGCCGAGGCGGTAACTGTATTGCATGTCATCAAATCATGGTGAATCCTTGGCCTGAGGGTTTCCCTCCCGGCGGAAACGTTGGTCCTCCGCTAGTAGCGATGGCAGCGCGTTATCCTAATCGCGAAGATCTTCGCGCCCAGATCTGGGATCCGACAGAGAAGAATCCCATGACTTCAATGCCGCCCTTCGGCAAGCACAATCTGATCAGCGAAGAAGATATCGACCTGTTGGTCGATTGGCTGCTCTCGATCTAGGTGCTCAGCACTTTCGGCGTAAAAGCAATAACGACAAGATAACGAAAAATCCGATTCATTCATTTAGTAAAGGCAACAGTTATGAAACGTAGAATCTTTTTAAAAGGCTCACTAGCGGCTGGCACCCTTGCGGTTGCTGCCGGTGCTGGCATGCTTACACCTAAGAGTGTTCTTGCTGCGGCGTGGCCGAAAGCAGCGTTCGACTCAAAAACTGAAGTTGAAGCACTCCAGGCATTTTTTGGGACTTCAGATGTGGAACAGAGCGATAAGATATCGATAAAGGCACCGCTTCAAGCTGAAAATGGTGCAGTGGTTCCAGTCAAAGTGATGACTTCCTTAGCGGGTGTCGAGGGGATCGCAATTTGTGCGATTAAGAACCCGAGGCCCTATACCACTTCCCTGCGAGTCACAGACGGTGGCGGTGGTTTGTACAGTACGCGTATCAAGATGGGTCAAACCTCTCCCGTGAACTGCTATGTGAAGGCTGGGGGAAAACTCTATATGGCGTCTCAGGAAATCAAAGTAACCGTCGGCGGCTGCGGCGGCTAACTCGACAGAATTAAGCAGGAGAAGTGTGATGGCATCAACTAAGATGAAAATCAAAAAGAGCAAAAGCGGGGGCTACGAAGTAATGGTTCTTGCAAAACACCCTATGGAAACCGGAAACCGAAAGGATAAAAAGACTGGCGAGAAGATTCCCGAGCATTTTATTGAAAACATGGAATTCGCGGTCAATGGAGAAATGGTTGCGCAAGCAAATCTGGGGACTGGTGTCTCGAAAAATCCTCTAATAGGGGTAGGTATTCCTAATGCAAAACCCGGTGATACAGTTACCGTCAGTTGGGTGGACAACAGAGGTGAAAGTGACAGCGCGGAGAAGGTTGTCAAATAAAACGAAACTTGCTAACGAGTTTGTGATGCGAATATCCATGCCCTGGTGTGGTCGCAGATCTCAGGAGAAGAAGAAGATGAAGAAACTGTTTTCACTGGCGCTGGCTGCGGGAATCGCCTTAGTAGGTGTATCAACCGTGCAGGCGATTTCCGAATCGGAGATCCAACAGGATATCGAGGAATTTCAGGGCTACTTCCTGAAGCGTTTTCCGGGTTTGACTATCGAGGATTTTCAGGATGGCGTTAACGCCCTTCCGCAATACGCGCATCGCCGTGCCAACTGGGAGCTGGCAATGGAATTTCCGCCCTATGAGCCGGAGATGGAAAAGGCTGCTGAGGAATGGAACGCGTCTTTCGCAAACGGCAAGTCGCTGAACGACTGCGACCTGGCACCAGGCCATACTTATCCTGTATTCGATGCAGCAACTGGTGATCTTCGCACTATCGTGGGCGACATCAATGCATGTCTCAAAGCCAACGGCGAAGACCAAATTAAGAACGTTAAAAGAGCCAAGATGGCCCGTTTGGTGGCGCACTACCGTTCCCAGTTTAATGGCGAAAAAATGGCAGTGGATTTTTCAGACCCGGGTGCACAGGCGTTGTATCAAAAGGGGCGCCAGTCGTACTGGGCGAAGCGTGGGCAGTTGAACTTCTCATGCGCTGACTGTCATGTTCACAATGCTGGCAACATGGTTCGCGGCGATGTCATGAGTGCCGGATTGGGTCACGGTGTGGGATTTCCAGTCTGGCGAACTAAGTGGCAGGTTGCGGGAAAGCCCTGGGGCACTATCCATCGCCGCTACGGTGGCTGCAACAAGCAGGTCCGTGCCCACCCCTTTAAAGCGCAGGGCCAGGAGTACAAGGCGCTCGAGTTTTATGAGGCGGTAATGAACACCGGGATCCCTTTGAAGGTGCCGAGCCAGCGCCAGTAATCAATCGACTGTCCGACCGGAACCTGAAGCAGATAAGATTCAGCCCGCATTGGAACAGAAACAAAAAACCTGGCCTAACGGCCGGGTTTTTTTTGTCTTGAGGCACAAGTGTCGATTAAGGTCTGCGAGTGTATTTATGTAGGTCGTTTTTACGAGACCGCTGAATGCGCCTATGGGCGAATCGTTTTACTGATTGAGAGTGAGAGGTGTCAAGATGAGTCTTAACCGAAGAGAATTCATGCGACTGTTGGCGATGGCCGGTGCTGCCGGTATGGCAGTCAATGGCCGCGTCTTTGCAGATTCGGGCGTTGAGTACGATGTGCCTGCTTTTGGCAATCTGTCGCTTATGCATTTCACCGATTGCCACGCACAACTTATGCCGGTTTATTTTCGTGAACCGAGCATCAATATCGGCATCGGTGATGCTTTGGGCAAACCGCCGCATGTGGTGGGCGAGCATTTTCTGGATCACTTTGATATTGCCTCTGGTTCTGCCAAGGCACATGCCTTTACTTTTCTGGATTTCGAAGCCGCGGCAAGAAAATACGGCAAGGTCGGGGGTTTTGCCCATCTGGCAACATTGGTGAAGCAGCTGAGGGCGTCACGGCCCAACAGTCTGTTGCTGGATGGAGGCGATACGTGGCAGGGGTCGGCGACATCGCTTTGGACCCACGGCCAGGACATGGTAGATGTCTGCAAGCTGCTTGGGGTGGATATCATGACTGGGCATTGGGAGTTCACTTATGGCATGGACCGAGTCCGTGAGATCGTGGATGAACACCTCTCTCCAATCGAGTTCCTCGCGCAGAACATCGTGCTGACTGAGGATGCCTACTTCGAAGGCAAGCCCGCATATGATGAGGATTCCGGTCAGGTGTTCAAGCCTTACACGATACGGGAGATGAATGGCATTGCGGTCGGTATCGTCGGGCAGGCTTTTCCCTACACCACGCTGGCCAATCCTCGTTATATGCTCGAGGACTGGAGTTTTGGTATCCGTGACGAGCAGTGCCAGGAGATGGTTGATGCGGTGCGCACCGATGGTGCTCAGGTTGTGGTGTTGCTCTCTCACAACGGCATGGATGTGGATCTCAAGTTGGCTAGTCGGGTCAGCGGCATCGACGTCATTCTTGGCGGGCACACACACGACGGGATGCCTAAGCCCAGCCTCATCAATAACGCGGGCGGCAAGACGCTGGTGGTCAATTCAGGTTCGAATGCCAAATTTCTCTCGGTGATGGACCTTGATGTGCGTGACGGCCGGGTAGCCGATTATCAGTATCGGCTTTTGCCTATTTTTGCGAACCTGTTGCCGCCTGACCCGCAGATGACCTCGTTGATCGAGACCGTCCGTGAACCTTTCAAGCAGCAACTCGAGACGGAGCTCGCGACGACTGAGACGACGTTGTATCGCCGCGGCAACTTTATCGGCAGCTTTGACCAGGTGATTGTGGATGCCCTGATGGAAGTCCGAGGCGCTGATATCGCTTTTTCACCGGGTTTCCGATGGGGCACCAGCCTGTTGCCCGGCGATCCGATTACAGTCGAGCGCCTCATGGATCAGACTGGCATCACTTACCCCAAATCAACGCTGAACGAAATGACCGGCGAGATGATCAAATTGGTGCTCGAGGACATCGCCGACAACCTTTTCAATCCGGACCCTTACTACCAGATGGGGGGAGACATGGTGCGGGTGGGTGGTCTTCGCTATGCCATTGATCCAGGTGCCCCGATTGGTGAACGATTGTCTGACCTCGAGCTGAACGGCAAGCCGCTCGACCCTGGGCGGACGTATAAGGTCGCTGGCTGGGCGAGTGTTAATCCACAGCCTGATGAGCTGCCAGATATCTGGGACGTGGTGGCGGAGTATCTGCGTGATCGTAAAGTCATTCGTGATGTAACGCCCAATATGCCGAGGGTCAAGGGTATTGTAAGCAATCCGGGTTTCGTAGCGTAGGCACGCCTTAGCTTTTATGCACGCAGATCATTCGTCGCCCTGATGGTCGCCTTCTGAGGGAAATGTCCTGATCTCTGTCAGTTCTGTTCGATTAAGGTCTCAAGGGCGGCAAAGACCGGCTCCAGAACGGGCTTGAGTTTCCTGCGCATCAGGCTGCCGACAGCATCACTTTTGGCAAAAAACGAAGCAACCAGCGGCTCCCCGCAAAGACCCAGAGCAATAAGCGCAGATTGACGATCTGGGTTTTTTGCTGATTTATCTGCCGATACCTGATCTGGATCAAGAGTGGTGTTCGACGAGTCGGTCAGCGACTCAACGATCTGCTGCAAGTCTTGAGCGGACCGGGGCAAAACCGTTTCACCGCAAAGGGGTTTGCCGTACTCGCCTAGGGCTTTGAGCGTATCGACCACGGTGTCCATGTCGACGGCTTTTTTCAAGGCGCGATGCGCACACCGTAGGAATGTTTCACCCTGGCGCGAGGCGGCGTGCTGCAGCAACTGCTCCATAAGGGCATCGTTGCCCGATTCTGTATCAAAGCGGGGCGCGGCTTGAGGCACACCCAGGTAGTTGGGTCCTGCGCTCAGGAAGCCGACCATGCAGGCTACGTGATTCTCTGCGCGGGCCCGAAGCTGGCCGGCCTCTTCATCGTTCAACAGTCTCGAGCAAAGCAGCAGTTTCACTGTATCTATGATGCTCCGACTGGTGTCTTCAAAGGGAAGATGGTCGAGAAGAAATTGGCTCAGCTTAGGCCCAGTGCTGCCGGTGGCCACATCCGGATGTGAGAGCATCAGGCGCGCAACTTCTGCGGTGGGCAAACACCACCATGCTCGCTGCGCCAGTTCATCATCCAGATTAGGCGAAGCGGCTACGGCCACAACGGCCTCTGCCTCGCCCAGACGCAGCAGTCTCGCCAGGCGTTCTGTTTCGAGGGCGCCAGAACGAGTCCATCTGCGGATAAAGACTGGATATCGCGTGCCAAGGGCGAAAACAGAGAGGCTTTCCCGCACCGCGCGGAGATAACGATCGGGATTGCCGGTGGGCTTCAGTTCGATGCGGTGGGTCTGGCGTTCTGTTAACGCCTCGACAGACATCGTTTTTTCATCGATTCGGATAGCCAGCGCAGTGGTCGCCAGCACGTTCAGTCGTAGCGTATCTTCGTCGGCAAGCTGCATGGTGTATTCGACAGAGGGTGACCCACCCAACGGGGATATCCCGATCAAGGGACTCGGCGGGTAATATTACCTGCGTGACTTCCTTATTACCTCGCGGAGAGCGCGGAGAGAATGATGAATACCGTCTATTATGAAACCATCGACAAACTTGAGCAGATGGGTGTGAATCCGGATTATGTCCAGGGCTGGGCCGGGGGATTTCTCGGCAATCCGGAAAGGGAAGAGCAGCGCGTCACGGATGCCTACTCGGCAGGTTATGAGGATGGCCAGAACCAGACGACCGACAGTGCGACCGACTGGAAAGAAAATTAATTTCTGAAAACCGACCATCGATAGATGGCCTGCCTTCAGGTCGAAGAGGTCTTTGCGCCTTTTGTTTTGTCGGCGTGCAGATTCGACATGGATTTTGCTAACTGCCTGACGACGTCCGGCCCGTCTATATCCATCACCTGATCCATGACCCAGCGATTGGTCTGATCATTGCCCATAATCGCCTGGATGTGGTCGCTGAATGCCCTTAGCAGCGCGTAGCCCGGCAGCCCCTCGCCAAAAGAGCATTCACCGTAGTGCCCATTGCGCCGGTTGAGTGTCTCGATGAACTGCGCTTGGTAGTCGCCGCTGCCAAGCACTTCGACGGCATTGCGGTGAAATTGTCGCGCGCAAGCAAGGGCGAGCGCCGGTACGAGGGCGGCACGGTCTGCCTGCTCCAGGTTGTCGAAGGCGAGGCGATCTGCGGCATGCACCAGAAAGATTAGGTATTCTCGTATGACAGCGACCCGCTGAACATCATCCTGATAAATGAAATCTTCCGCATGCAGGTTGCGCCCGGCAGTCAACGCCAGTTGCCAGCAGACGTATCCCAGGGCTTCGCCGTTTTTCTCGGCTGATTGCTGCTGGTCGGGATTGCGCCAGCGGTCGCGTATTCGTGTTTTCATAATCGTTGCGCCCGTGCGTGACGGTGCAAGAGACTGGCGGGAAGGTGCCTCGCGGATACCTGAAAACTCCCACAGGAGAGACGCCCCGATGGCAGATCGTCCGGGGCCTTTAGGGCCGGATACCGATCCACCGACACCCTATCGCTTGGAACCTTTTTCCTCGTGCGCTAGGTCTACGAGTTGTGTCGCCAGGTCTGAATAGGATTCACGAAAACCCGACAGCGGATGCCCGCCCTCAGGCGCAAAGTAATCCTTGGGGTCAATGCCTCCTTGCTGCTCCTGGGCAATAAAGTCTTTTTGCATTTGAAGCATCTTGCGAATAAGTTCATGTTTTTCGCTCATGGGTTTACTCCTAGTCGTGATAAATACCGTGCAGCACGGTAGGTCTTGGGATCAGGGCTTAGTACCCGCCTTTGCGCATGCTTTCAGGAAGTCCTGAAAGGCGGCCGGCCTGTTTACTCGGATTCTCAGGGAAGAGCTCAAAGAGTTCCTTGTTGCTGACCTTGTGGCCCCAGCGCGAGCTCATTTCCTTTAGTAAGGCGCGGTTGTTAGGTTGATTCCCGTTGTTGGAAAAATATTCATCGCGCAAGTACTGAATGATATCCCAGTGTCGCTCGTTTAGTTCCAGATTTTCCGATTCCGCAATCGCCTTGGCAACAGGCTCGGTCCAGTCATCTGGATTCTCGAGAAAACCGCTTTCGGTTGTGGCGATGATTTTTCCGTCAACTTCGATGGACATGTTGGTTCCTATGTGCGTTTTCTAAATTTAATAACGAGGTTAATTACCTTCGTCGTCAAGAGGGGAATGTACGGCATCAATACTTTTATGGGGTAAAAAAAGGCCGCATCCGAGGAGGCGATCAGGCCCGAGGCCATGGTGCTGCACGAGGGCAGAATCCGTCAGACTCAGGTCGGCGATCAAGAGACTGCGAGTCAGCATTGAGCCTGTGGGGAGAGTAAATCGATGGATGCGTCCACACAGCATTTTGGTTGGGCTAATGTCGAGCCGGTTCAGTCCGCGTGCGGCCTCCTCCAGAAATACAGATTCGTCTGTATTCGTGTCCGTCACTCTGATATGTCGCGCCAACACGGTACCAAACGGTGTCAGTGCCCGCGATCGACCCTCCAGCAGGGTTACGGAATGCCCGTCAAACTCAATGGTTTGGTTGCTCAGCACTCGAGCCTCATCGACGCGTTCTTTGGGCAGGCGAAGCACAAAGCGAGTGCGCCGGGACAGCTCAATGACGCCAGTATCATCCGGCTGCTGCCAACCATTGCTGGATTGGGCTCCGTGAATCAGGTGGATACCAGCGGTGGGTTCGTCCTTTAGCCAGGGCAACATGCGGGTAACCGCCTGGCTCAAGGTCCAGGCGTGATCCGCTGGCAGTTGGCGACCTTTGGTTTTGAAGACGAGATCCACAGCAGCCTGCCACAGAATGGGCGCTTTCGCGACGGGAGTGTCTTGCCAGAAGGTCGACATGGCGAGTGTTTGGATCACTGAACCGGCAGAGAGGCCTGAATCACCTCGCGATCAATCCACCAGTTATCCTGGACGAGCACATCCACAACGTTACGCAGTCGGGGCAAAAAGCAGGCTGGATCATGAAGTTCCAGGCGTTCTATCCATAGATCGAAAGCCTGCTGATCCTCGATGCCGCTATGGCGTCTGGCGACTGTTCCCAGCATTTGGTTGGCAAAAAAGGACAATGACTCGTATTCCTTGCCTTCGCTACGAAGATTGACCACATAGGCAGCGGTTGCTGCGGCCACGGCTGCGCCGTCTGAGTCGTCCGGGGTTTCCTCAATGATGTCCTGCAGCAGGGCGACAGAGAGTTCGGGATCTACCGGGAAAGTCACCGCCAGCCAAACTCCGTGCCCAAGCGCGACGAGCGCATCCTGTTCGCCTGACTGAAACATGATTCGTGCCGCTTCAATCGCCTCTGCCCACAGACGGGCATCACAAAAACGGTCGAAACAGCGTCTGCCGCTTTGCCAGGCCGCAGGTCCACGTTCAAGGGCGACCAACAGCCTGCCTTCCTGCAGGGCGAGTTCACGCCACTGTGGGGATTCCAGCTCAATCTCACGTTCGCCAAGACGGTCCTGGACGGCTGCCAACTGCGCTTCGAGTGCGGCCGATGAGGTGGCTGCGTCTTGCTGTGATTCAGCGCCAAGGTCAATACTGTCGCCGAGGTATTTCATCAATCCGGTGCCGCCTCATCTCGATCCACTGTGCTGGTAAATGCGACTTCCAATCGGTCTTCCCAGTTTTCTGGGGTATCGGGATAGGGCGGCTTGACGTCCATACGCAAAAAGCGGTCGCCTTCACGCGCTCTCTGGCGTACCAACGAGGCCAGTTCCGCAAAAGTGGACGGCTGGTTCTGTAAAATGAGTTCACTAATCCAAAGCATATGATCGATTTTTGGTCAGATCCCAAGCGGGCGGTTGTACCGGCCGCGGTACATGAGCCTTCGCTCGCTGACACGGGACGAGTCGATAAAGGCATCTCTTTGGTGGGGGACGTTGGCGCAGATCAGACCTTCGCCCGGTTTAAGGGAGCGACGAACGATCAGGTCAGCTGAGCCGTTCAGGATCTCATGCAGGACGGCGACAGCCTCCTGCGTAAGGGAATCCTTCTTCCAGATCACGTTATGCTTTCGGGCGGTATAGCGCATCCGGAGCGCTCCAGATTCCTCGAAAAAGACAGGACCTGAACATTCGCCTCGGTAAGCAGCACCCGCAAGTCCGTTTTCAGGAATCGTCATCGTATCCGGTTGTAAAAGTGCTTCTGCGAGGCGTGGGTCGCGTTCCTGAAGCAGTCCGTAGACGATCTCGTGATCAATCGTTTCCAGCGCGCCTCCTTCCATCGCCGGGCGTGCACAATGCAACAACATTGTTCGGATTATTCGGTCAGGACGGTGATAGTAACCGTCGGTGTGCCAGTTGAGTTTCTTGTCGGTGTAGGGAATGTAGCGCTGCCGACAGCCTTCGGGGTGCACCTGAATCGAGCTAAGACCATCAGCATCTGCGCTCAGATTGTGGTCCGGGACACCCAGGCCCAGCTGAGCGGTCAACGCCGTCACCGCGCGCTTATCTCGCCCGCAATCCGGCTTGAAGCGGTAGAACGCCATGTTGGTTTTTTCGATTCGCCTGGCAAGCGCTGTGCTCTCGATAGTTGAGATTCGGTACGGATCATTAATGTCGACGACGAGATCTTCGATGGCTCGCTGGTATTGGCTAAGTTTTTTCCGAAAGTGATTGGGCATGCCGATCCGTGCCGGTGTCAACCGGGCTCCGGAAAGTACGGAAGCAATCCTGCCTGTAGACATTTTGAATGAACGAATGGGATGGACTAAACCGAGAAGCCTGATTCTAGAGCGCTGGCCCGGTAGGAAAACTCCCCCAAAAGGTTGATCTCCGGCCGAATTTTGGTCCATGCGATCACCGGGTTTCGCAGTGGTTTTTTCTTCCTGGAGGGAGTTTTGTTTTAAGTACCTGATTTAACGAAATTGTTCGACAAAAAGACCCCACTCGCCCCAAGTGAATTTTGTGCACTGCAAAAATTCGCCTATCCCCAAGGGGATAAAACAGAGATTTTGACGGCATACCCCCCGGGGAATGGCGTCTGCGTGAGAGGTCAATAGAATGATCGCAGGCACAAATCGTGTGCTACGCCAAAGAGCATGATGACGCTAGGTTTCTGCAGACGCAACTGTCTGTTGAGGGGATGAAACCTTCAGGGATGATGTTCAAAGAAGTCCAGGTACTGGCGCACAGAAGCGATCACCGAAGGGAGCGCGACGAAAATGGCTGACAACAAGCAACACGACACCCCCATGCTGGATGAGCTGGAGAACGGACCTTGGCCGAGTTTTATCTCGGGCATCAAGCGTCTTCGGGACGAGCATCCGACAGAGCGTATCAACGGGGTCGCCAACGACCTGCTTGGACAATTGGAGCACTCCTACGAAACGCGTAAGGGTTATTGGAAGGGTGGCACCGTCAGTGTTTACGGTTACGGCGGCGGGATCATTCCACGCTTTTCCGAGGTGGGTCAGCAGTTCCCAGAATCCAGAGAATTCCATACCCTGCGGGTGCAGCCGCCGGCGGGCAATCATTACAGCACCGATATGCTGCGCCAGTTGGCAGATAGTTGGGAAAAGTGGGGCTCCGGTCTTGTGACCTTTCACGGACAAACCGGCAACATCATGTTCATTGGCGCAACGACCGACAACACGCAGCACTTCTTCGACGAGATCAACGATTATGGGTTTGACCTCGGCGGTGCGGGACCTTGCGTGCGGACAGCGATGTCATGCGTCGGTGGTGCACGGTGTGAACAGTCCTGCGCCAATGAGCACAAGATTCACCGAACCCTGGTCAACAACTTCACAGACGATGTGCATCGGCCGGCGCTTCCCTACAAGTTTAAATTTAAGGTCTCTGGATGCCCGAACGACTGCATGAACTCAATCGAACGCGCAGATATGGCGGTGATCGGTACCTGGCGTGACGACATGAAGGTAGACCAGCAGGCCTGGAAAGACTACGTCGCCGATAAAGGCCGCCAGCAAACCATCGACAATATAATCACCCGTTGTCCGACACGGTGCATGAGTCTGAAGGATGACGATTCTCTCGAGATCGACAACCGCAACTGCGTGCGCTGTATGCACTGTCTCAACGTGGTGCCCAAAGCCCTGTCCCCGGGAGAAGACACCGGGGTAACGATCCTGATGGGGGGTAAACGGACCCTCAAAATCGGTGACCTGATGGGCACGGTGATCGTGCCGTTCATGAAGCTCGAGACCGAAGAGGACTACGAGACCATCACCGAGATTGCAGAGAACACAATCGACTTCTGGGCCGAGAATGGCCTGGAGCACGAGCGCTGCGGTGAAATGATTGAACGCATTGGCCTGGTGAACTTCCTGGAGGGAATTGGCATCGAGGTCAACCCGCACATGATCGCTGATCCCAGGCAGTCTTCCTACGTACGGATGGACGGATGGGACGAGGAAGCCGTGAAGTGGTTCGAGCGGCAAGCGGAGGGCGTGCAGTCGGCAGCAGGATGATTGGACGGAAGATCTCGTCCGGTGAAGAACGCTTAGTTAAGAACATAAGAGAGAGGTAAAAGATGGCTAAGGACATGCGACAGCCAATCGAGTCGGGTTGTCCCGACGGATTCCAGTACATGCACCCGCTGATGGTCAAGAATTTTGGCCAGTGGCGCTGGCATGATCACCCCCGGCCAGGTGTTCTGCGCCATGTTGCGGACAGCGGCGATGAAGTCTGGACTGTCAAGGCCGGCACCCAGCGTATTCTGGATGTGTTTACCCTTCGCAAGTTGTGTGACATCGGCGATGAATTTGCCGATGGGCACGTACGGTTCACGATCCGCAGCAATATCGAATACATGGTGGCGGAAGAATCCAAGGTCGACCCGCTCATTGATGCTCTGGAAGATGCCGGGTTTGTGGTCGGCGGAACCGCCAACTCGGTTGCCATGATTTCGCATACCCAGGGATGGCTGCATTGCGATATCCCGGGGACTGATGCGTCAGGCGTGGTCAAGGCAATGATGGATGAACTGATCGATGAGTTCAAAAACTGCAATATGCCGAACCGGGTGCACATCACGACCTCGTGCTGCCAGATCAATTGCGGCGGTCAGGGAGATATCGCGATTAATGTTCAGCACACCAAGCCGCCCAAGATTAACCATGATCTGGTGGCAAATGTGTGTGAGCGCCCATCTGTGGTAGCGCGCTGCCCGGTGGCGGCCATCCGGCCGGCACAGGTAAACGGCAAGCCAACCCTTGAGGTTGATGAGAAAAAATGTATCTGCTGCGGCGCTTGCTATCCGCCTTGTCCGCCGATGCAGATCAACGATCCTGAGCACAGCAAACTTGCGATCTGGGTTGGCGGCAATCACTCCAACGCGCGCAGCAAGCCGAGTTTCCAGAAACTGGTGGCCTCAGGGGTCCCAAACAACCCGCCGCGCTGGCCGGAAGCCACGGCGATCGTCAAGCGGATTCTGCAGTCCTATAAAGATGACGCTCGAGATTGGGAGCGAATCAATGACTGGATCGACCGCATAGGTTGGCCGCGCTTTTTCGAGATTACGGGACTGCCGTTTACCAAGTTCCATATCGATAACTGGCGTGGCGCGCGTAAGAGTCTCAACGCCTCAACACACATCCGGTTTTAGGCAATCCAGATGAAGTTCTCCGTCATGGTGAACGAAGGGCCGTATACCCACCAGGCCTCGGACAGCGCCTATCAGTTTATTCGCGCAGCCCTGTCGGCCGGTCACGAGATTTTTCGAGTCTTCTTCTATCATGATGGGGTTAACAACGGCACGCGGCTGACCACACCACCTCAGGATGACCGGCACATCGTCAATCGCTGGAGTGAACTGGCGAGCGAGCATGATCTTGATTTGGTGGTCTGTGTGGCAGCAGCGCAGCGGCGCGGGATAGTTGATCCTGATGAAGCTAAGCGCAACAGCAAGGACGGCGACAATATTGCGCCAGGATTCCGCATCTCGGGATTGGGGCAGTTGATCGAGGCGGGTATCGAGTCCGACCGGCTTCTGGTGTTTGGTGACTGAGGGCCGGCTGGTGAGCAAAGCGAAAAAATTTATGTATATCAACCGCCACGCGCCCTGCGGAACGGTGTATGCCGTCGAGGGCCTGGAAGTGGTATTGATTGGCGCGGCGTTCGAGCAGGATGTCTGCATGGCCTTTGTTGGCGACGGGGTGTTTCAGCTCAAGCAGGATCAGGATACTGCGGATACGGGAATGAAAAATTTCTCACCCGCCTACCGGGCGCTCGGTGACTACGAAGTGAATCGGCTTTACGTCGAGCGCGAATCGCTCGAAGAGCGCGGACTAACAGAAGACGATCTGATGCCGCTAACCTGGGAAGATGAAGATGACGACTGGGCGGAAAAGCCGTCGATTCATATTGTTGACCGGGCCCAGCTCTCTGATCTGATCGAAGAACAGGATATTTTGCTGAATTTTTAACTTCCCATCACGCAACCACCGATATCATGCTGCATACCGTCAACAAATCTCCGTTTGAGTCCTCGAGCCTCAAGACCTGTCTGTCGCTGGCGCGCAGCGGCAGCGATGTGCTCCTGATCGAAGATGGAGTGTACGGTGCGCTTGCAGGAAGCACGCATTCGCCGCTGGTGACTGAAGCGCTTGAGGCAGTGCGTGTGTATGCACTGGAACCAGATCTTAAGGCTCGGGGATTGTCTGGCGACAGACTTATACCGGGCATCGAGGTAGTGGGCTACGACGGGTTTGTCGACCTGGCTTGTACCAACGACAAGATCCAGAACTGGCTCTGACTTAATTGTTTTTGTTTTTAATGCAACAGGAGGCCGAAAATGGCATTTGAATTGAACGGCAAGACCTATGAAACGGACGAGGAAGGATATCTCGCCAACCTCGGTCAATGGGACAGCGATGTCGCCGCTTACATGGCCAAGGAAGATGACTGCGATCTCAGCGAGTACCACTGGGAAGTGATCAACTTTCTTCGCGAATACTATGATGAATATCAGATCGCTCCGGCGGTGCGGGTGTTGACCAAGGCCATTGGGAAGAAACTCGGCAAAGATAAGGGCAACAGCAAGTACCTGTACGAACTTTTCCCTTATGGCCCCGCCAAGCAGGCATGTAAATATGCCGGTTTGCCCAAGCCCACGGGTTGCGTCTGACAGTCTCCTTCAGGGCAGAGCATCTGCGCCGGCCTGGCCGGCGCCTGAGCATGAGCGCTGAGCAA
>CENP01075831.1_pt1 | contig 15260 bp, 12 predicted proteins | sample 361281 | NCBI WGS metagenome assembly CENP01 (sample SAMEA2591122, study PRJEB7988) | marine metagenome | biome: marine biome (ENVO:00000447); feature: deep chlorophyll maximum layer (ENVO:xxxxxxxx); material: saline water (ENVO:00002010), including plankton (ENVO:xxxxxxxx) | depth 70 m
CTTTTTTTTTTAATTCTGATGATTTTAAAACAAAGTATTTTGGAGAAAGAATTTTATTATCTTTGAATATTTGTTTGGAAATTATTTTATCCATTGCATTCATTGAAGAGATAACTCCAGAGTGAGTATAGGGTATCCTTAAATACTCAAAATAACTTTGGGCATTACCATCTTCTCCGTCTTTGCCATGTAGTGCATTAAAAATTAAATCAACTTTGGATTTATCAATCTCATTTAATAGTTGTTTTGCGGGATCAAATTCATTTACTTTATAACCTATTTTTTTAAGAGCCTTTATACAGGCTCTCCCAGTAGCAAAGCTTATTTTTCTCTCTTTTGAAGTCCCGCCTAAAACAACTAAAACATTTTTCTTTTTCATATATTGCTATCTTTCACCTATAATCTTAATTTCTAATTCCAAGTTTATTCCGGTTTTTTCAAAAACTTTTTCTTTTGTTTTGTTAATGAGTTGCTCAATTTCAGAAGCTTTTGCGTTTCCCTCATTAACAAAAAAATTACAGTGCTTTGGAGAAATTTTTGCCTCCCCAACAAACATTTTGTCACAATTTGATTTTTTTATTAATTCCCAGGCTTTAAAATTTTTTGTATTTTTAAATGTACTTCCGCAAGTTTTTATTTGGCTTGGTTGAGAATCCTTCTTTTTGTTTATAAATTCATTTTGTTTATTTTCAATTTTTGATTTGTCTAATTTAAAACCTTTCAATTTTGCGCTTAAAATTATTAAATTATCAGGTAAATCACATCCTCTATAAAAAAAGTTGATCTTATTTTTTTCAATTTCAAATATTTTACCATTACTATCAATAACCTCTACTGAAACTAAAATTTTTGATATTTCATTTTTATAACATCCACTATTCATAACAATGCCACCGCCTAAAGATCCTGGGATACATGATAAAAATTCAAAATTTGATAAAGAGTTGTCCCTAGCAAAGTTTGATATATTTTTATCAAGAGTAGCAGCTCCCGCATGAATAGTGTCATCATTTATTAAATTTAAAAATGAAAATTTTGATCCCAGTTTAATAGTAACTCCGTTTACACCTGAGTCTCTTATTAAAGTATTAGATCCAGCACCTAAGATAGTAATTTTTTTATTTATTTTTTTTACTTCTCGTAAAAATGAGGACAGTTGAGCAACACTATTTGGTCTAAAAAAAATTTCCGATGGTCCCCCAAGGTTAAACCAACTGTATTTAGATAGTATCTCATCTTTATAGACATTATCGCCATATATTTTTTTTAGTTCATCAAATTTTAATTTCATACTTTCCCTTTTAAGTCTCTCATCCATTTTGAAATTGATCCAGCTCCCATACCAATTACAATTTCATTTCCAACTAAGCATTTATTAAGATATTTTTTCACATCTATTTGGTTTTTAATAATTACAACTTGGGTTTTTGAGTTTAGAGAAATTAGTTTTGCTAATTTATCTTGACTATAAGACAAATCTTTTTTTTCTCCGGCTGCATAAATTGGACATAACAAAACTAAATCTGACATTGAGAAAGATGAAGCGAATTCTCTTTTTAAACTTTTTAATCTTGAGTATCTGTGTGGTTGAAAAATAGATATAATTTTTCTATTTTCATAAACTTGTCTTAATCCCTTCAGCACTGAAAGAATTTCGGTAGGATGATGGGCATAGTCATCGTAAAATTCTTTGCCGTTTGTCTCAAATATTTTAGTTAATCTTCTTTGAACTCCAGAAAAAATCTTTAAGGATTTTTTTATAGTTTTAATTTGAATACCTAAATTTAAACAAACTATTATTGCTGCAGTCGAATTCAAGATATTATGTTTTCCAATTAAATTTAAAACTATATTTTTGATTATTATTTTTTTTGATTTATGATCTTTAAATTTTAAATCATATTTGGAATATTTAGAGTCATATTTTGTGTTAAAAATTTGGAAATCAGCGTTTTTATTAAAACCATAAGTTAAATAGTTTTTAGTTTTTATTTTTTTTAAAATATTTTTCAAATTTAGATCATCTAAACATATAATTGCTTTACCAATTGGAGGAGTTTTATTTATAAATTTTGTGAAAGCATTTTTAAGATTGTTAAAATTCTTATAAAAGTCTAGGTGCTCATTATCTAAGTTCGTAACTACTGAATAATTAATTGGAAGTTTTAAAAAACTCCCGTCTGACTCATCTGCTTCTAAAACTGTCCATTCTCCTTTTCCGAATTTTGCGTTACTTTTAATGGAATTTATTACCCCGCCATTTATAATAGTAGGATCTAATCTCGCTTCAGATAAAATTTTACCAATTAATGAAGTTGTAGTAGTTTTTCCATGTGAGCCTGTAATTATAATATTTTTTTTTAAAGCCACAATATTTGCTAACATTTCTGCCCTTTCATAAATAGGTAGTCTTTTTGCTTTAGACTCATTTAATTCAACATTGTTATTTTTTATAGCTGTTGATTTAACTACTATAGTTGCACTTGAAACATTTTTTCTTGAATGTCCCAAAATTATTTTTATTCCCAATTTTTTACAATTTTCAGTATTTTTATTTTTATACAAATCACTTCCTTGAACATTGAATCCCATAGTTTTCATAATTTGAGCTAAACCACTCATTCCAATACCTCCAATACCGACAAAATGAATAATCTCTTTTTTTCCAATATTGATCCTATTCATTTATTATCTCCTTAATATATTTATCAACTTTCTTAAAAACAGATTTATCAGAGTGATTTTTTTGTTTTTCCTTTATCTGCGTTAAAAGATTTTTATCTTTATGAATCATTTTAATCAAAGTAAATAGCTTAAACTCTATATCTTGCTCCTCAACTAGAAATCCATAGCCTTTTTTTTCAAAATATTTGGCATTTTTAAGTTGATGATTCTCTGCAGAGTAAGGAAAGGGAATTGAAATAAATGGTATGTTACAATTTATCAATTCTGCGATCATGGAAGAACCAGCTCTTGTAATAGCAAGGTCTATTTTTGAGAAATATTCTAATAGATTTTCGCTAAAATTAAATAATTCAAACTTTATATTTTTAGTTTTATATAGCTCTTCTAATTCCAGGTTTTGATCTTTTAAGCATTGTTGAAATAGTCTCAATTTAATTTTTTCTTTAGTGCATTGATCAACTATTTTTGGTAATTTTACTGCAAAAGACCTTGCCGCTTGGCTGCCACCTAAAATTAAAATGCTAATTTCATTTTCTTTTAATAAACTCTTGTTAGACTTAAAATTTAAAATTTTTTCTCTTATTAGATTTCCAATTTCAATTTTTTTAAAATCATATTTTGATTTTAATCCTTCGAGATCTGAATAAGATACGAAGATTTTACGCGCAAAAGGTAAAAGAAACTTGTTTGCTTTACCTAATAGCAAATTATTTTCATAGATAATAAAAGGGATTTTAAGCAGTTTAGCTGCTAAACAAATAGGAAATGAGGAATAACCACCCATTCCAAAAACTAAACTTGGCTTAGAATTAATCAAAAAGAAAAAAGATTTTATTAAAGCAAAGATTATTTGGAAAAAAGAATAAATAACCTTAAAAGGATTTTTTTGAAAAATTGTGTCTGTATTAATTAGTTTTAAATTAATTTTACAATTTTGAAGAAACTTCATACCTCTTGTATCTGTAACAATCTCAACAGAAAAATTTTGGCCTGTTAAATATTGTGCTAAACTATAAGCTGGAAAAACATGACCTCCCGTTCCTCCAGTAGATATTAAAATTTTTTTATTCAATTTCTTCATCTTTAAACCTGCTTTTAGTATAATTTAAAATAATACCTGCCAATATTGCGCTTCCAAGTAATGAAGAACCTCCATAACTTAAAAATGGTAGAGTCATTCCTGTAGTTGGGAGTAAGCTCGTATTTACTCCGATGTGTATAAAGGTTTGAAAAATTAAAAGTGAAGCTAAACCACAAAGAGATATTTTTAAATTTTTGTCTAATTCAACCACAGTTTTTTTTATTATCCTATAAGAAATAAACAAAAAAATTAAAGTAATAATTACAGATACTAATGAACCAAACTCCTCTGTTATAACTGCTATAATATAATCCGTGTGAGCTTCTGGAACGCTATCCTTTAAAATTCCTTCTCCCATTCCTTGGCCAGTTAATCCCCCTTGTTTTATTGCGTCCAATGCCTTTTGAGATTGAAAGCTATCACCCTTAGTAGGATCTAAAAAAGAAGTTATACGATTGGTAATGTATCCTAATTTTTCTGGTAAAATAATTAAAAGAGTGACAAATGAAGAGATCGCTAAACCGAAAAACGCAATTATATAAAAAATATTTATTCCTGAGATAAAAACCACAGAAATCCATGTTCCGATAATTAAAATTGATTGTCCGAGATCAGGTTGATTAACTAATAATGTCACTATTGATAATAAAATTATAAAACTCAAAAAATATGAGCTATTTGATGTTCTTAATTCAGAAGATGATAAAATTTTTGCAGTCATCAAAATAAAGAAGGGTTTTACAAGTTCAATGGGTTGAAGTTGGAAGAAATATAAGTTTAGCCATCTTTTAGATCCTTTTATTTCAATGCCGATTATAGGAACTAAAATTAACATTATTAATAAAAAAGTGAAAATAGGAATTACTATTTTAATTAAAAATTTTCGTTCAATAAATGAAATTATAAACATTGAAAAAAGTGATAAAAAAACAAATGTAAGGTGCTTTGAAAAAAAAAAGTAATAATCTTTATTGAGCCTTTCACCAGCTAATGAAGAGGTTGATGAAAAAGAAAAAAAAAGCCCTAAGAGAAACAAAATTATAAAACTAAAAAAAATTTGTTTATCAATATTACGCCAATAAATATTTAATTTTTCTTTATAGATATTTTTTTCCATAAGATTTCACCAACTTTTTAAAAGAATTTCCTCTTTCTTCAAAATTTTTAAACTGATCAAATGAAGCGCTTCCTGGGCTCAACAATACACTTATTTCTTTATCGGGTGTTTTGGCTATTGTTTTGAATATTGAAATTAAAGCCTTTTTTAATGTTTTTGATATTTCAAAATTAACTTTTCCATCTAGTTGATTTTTAAAAAATTTAAAGTTTTTGCCAATTATAAATGTTTTAATAATATTTTTGCTTAGTCCATTTAATTTAAATTTATCTTTTAACTTGGGCTGACCTCCAACAATCCACATTATATTTTTGTTACTAGAAAGAGCAAACTTGCAGGCTTCAAAGCTTGTAGCTTTCGAGTCGTTGATAAAAGAAATATTTTTTTTCTTTAAAAAAATTTCATGTCTGTGGTTTAAACCTTTAAAACTTTCTATAACTTTTAAAAAATATTTTTGTTTAATTTTTAAAATTTTTATTAATTCAAATATAAAGATCATATTCTCCTTGTTAGATTTTAGGCTTAAATGTGAATTTTTAATTTTATTACTTAACTTTTCATATTTAAGTGATTTTATTATTTTAAGTTTACTAGAGAATTTATTTTTTTTAAAAATTTTAATCAAATTTTTATCGTTTAATAATGCATAATCAAATTTATCTTGCATTGAAAAAATTTTCATTTTTGAATTGCGATAATTGTTAAAATTACCATGCCAATCTAAATGGTCTTTGCTGATATTTAAAATAAGAGCATAGTTAGGTTTAATATTTTTTGAATTTGATAATTGAAAAGATGACGCTTCAATAATATAGAAAGATTTTTTTTTGATGTTAAGGTCTAAAATTGGTTTGCCAATATTACCTCCAACTTGAACATTCCTTTTATTTTTTTTTAATATATGTTCAATTATTTTACATGTTGTTGATTTGCCATTTGTTCCTGTGATTACTATTGTTTTTCCTTTAATGTTTTGTTGATAAAAAAGATCCAAATCAGTAATAATTTTATTTTTATTTTTTTGTAATTTTGAACTAAATTTTGTTTTTTTTAAATTTACACCTGGACTTATTACAATGTAGTCTACTTTATCCAATTTTTTTGAAAAATTGCCGTTGTTCAGATATTTCTGAAACTTAAACCTTTTGATTTTATCGTCATCCCAAACACAAAAGTCTTTGATGTTATTTTTTTTAAAATGATTAATTACAGATATACCTGTCAACCCAAGTCCATAAACTGCAAAACTTTTTTTCCTTAATTTTGATAAGTCCATCAACTATCTTAATTTAAGTGTGGCTAAACCCACTAAGGCTAGGATTATTGCGATTATCCAAAATCTGATTACTATTGTAGACTCTGCCCAACCTTTCTTCTCAAAATGATGATGAATAGGCGCCATTTTAAATACCCTTTTACCGGTCAACTTAAATGAGGCTACCTGAATTATAACCGAGATAGTTTCTAAAACAAATAAGCCTCCAATAATCGCTAGCACGATTTCGTGTTTAACAATAATCGCAACTGCAGCTAGTGAGCCTCCTAAAGAAAGAGAGCCAGTGTCACCCATAAATATTTTAGCTGGGGGAGCGTTGTACCAAAGAAAACCTAGACAAGAACCAACGATAGAACCACAAAAAATAGATATTTCGCCAACCCCAGGAATATATTGTAGTTGCAAATATTCTGAGAAAATAGTGTTACCAACTATATAGCTTATAAAAGTGAATGAGAGAGCAACCAACATAACAGGAACAGTAGCCAGGCCGTCAAGACCATCTGTAAGATTAACAGCGTTTGAAGATCCGATGATAACAAAAAGTGCAAATGGTATAAAAAATAATCCCATATTTAATATTAAGTTTTTAAAAAAAGGAAAATATAAATTATATAAATATTGATGATCTGAAAATTGAATTAAAATATATAATGCTATTAGCGCTATAATTAATTGGCCTAAAAACTTTAATTTTGAATTTAAACCTCTTGAGTTTTTAAGGTTTATTTTTAATAAATCATCAACAAAGCCCAAAACTCCTAGACTTAAAAATACGAAAATAAGAGTCCAGATAAATATATTTGATAGATCAGCCCAAAGCAGTGTTCCTGACAACATTCCAATTATAATTATAATTCCACCCATAGTTGGTGTTCCGCTTTTTTTTATTATATGGTCTATTGGCCCATCTTGTCTAATGGGTCCTAAAATTTGTTTTTTTGAAAATATTTTAATTAAAGGCCCACCTACTAAAAATACTACAGTAAGTGATGTGATAACAGAAAGTCCAGTTCTAAAAGTTAAGTACTTAAATACATTTAAAAATGAGTACTGCTCTACTAATGAAGTTAAAAAACTATATAACATTGGCTGTTCCTTTTATAATACTTTTAGAAATTTTATTTAAACCAGTAGCGTTTGAACCTTTAATCATCAAATAATCATCTTTTTTTATCACATTTGAAAAAACGTCATCAAAATCATTTTTATCTTGTAAAATATTTCCCTGTTTTTTTTTTGATATATACTTATAAGTCTTTAATGCTTTTTCTCCATATACAAATAGTTTGTCTATATTAGAACTGTTAATAATTTTTGACAAATTTTTATGGTAAAAATCTGACTTGCTTCCTAATTCAAGCATATCTCCAAGTAAAACGTACTTTTTATGATCTTTATCTTTTATATTAGATAAATTCTTAATTGCATTTTTTACAGAAAGCGGGTTTGCATTATAACTTTCATCTATGAGATTGAACCTTGTTTTGTATCTTTTTACTTTGTGAGTTTTGCCCCTTCCTTTAAGTGATAATGGATAATTGAAAAAATTTTTAATCTTATTAAAATCTAAATACAAAATTTTTAAAACCGCCATACAACAAAGAATATTATAGATATTTGATGTCTCAATATTTCTGACCTTAAGTAATAAAGACTCATCACATATTCTAATTTTTAAGTTTTTGTAATTTTTATAATTAAAAACTTTAATTAGGCGAATGTCTGATTTAGTAGAATTACCAAATGATAAAACTTTTACTCCTCTATTTTCTGCTAAATTTTTTAAAAAACTAAAAAATTTATCATCGCGATTTAAGATTAAGCTACCACCTTTATCAATGTTATTTATTATTTCCCCTTTTGCTTTTGCGATTTCTTTTATGTTTTTGAAATTTTCAATGTGGGCTTCAGCTATATTGGTTATGATACCTAAATTTGGTTTAACCAGCTTAGACAAATTATTAATTTCACCTTTTTTACTCATTCCAATTTCAAAAACTCCAAATTTATGACTATTTTCTAAATTTGATAGACTGAAAGGTACACCATAATGGTTATTAAAAGATTTGGGAGAATAATAAGTGTCGCCAAAAACTTTTAATATTTTTCCTAAAAGAGTCTTAACAGTAGTTTTCCCAGAACTTCCTGTTACAGCAATCACTTTTGCTTTTGAATGACTTCTTTTTGAAAAAGCTAAGTTGTATAAAAAATTTATTGTGTTGTTACATTTTATCAAGTAACTTTTGTTTTTAACTTTAATATTTTTTGAAACCACACAAAAATTTGCACCTTTTTTAATGGCTTCAGATACAAATTCATGCCCATCATTTCTCAAACCTTTAATAGCAATAAAAAGATTTCCCTTTTTAACCTCTTTTGAATTAAAGGAAACACCCTCAAAAGAAAAATTTTTATTCTTATTGACTATTTTTCTTAAAATTTTAGAATTTAGATATTGGTTGTAATTATTTTTAGTAAATTTTTTACCTACAAAATTTATACTTTTAATAATCGATTTGTCGGATATGTTTAAAATTTTTTTACCATAATCTTGGGTTACCTCGTGACCTTTTCCGGCTATTAAAATTATCTCTTCAGGTTCAGATTTTTGAATTGCAGTTTTTATTGCTTTTCTCCTATTTCCGATTTCAAGATAATTGGTTTTTTTTAATTTTTGTGTAATCATCTTTCTTATTTTTTTTGGACTTTCCCTTCTTGGATTGTCATCAGTCACATATATTTTGTCAGATAATCTTCTAGCAATTTTAGCCATTTCTCCTCTCTTCTTTTTGTCTCTCTCTCCTCCACAACCAAATACTAGAGATATTGTATTAGAATATTTTTTTCTCAGTGATTTAAGTACTGTTGATAAAGCGCCTGGCGTATGTGCAAAATCTATATAAACTTTAGAGCCGTTTGGAAAAATTCTAATTAATTCTAATCTTCCGTCAACACTCTTAATTTTATTAAGAGCAAAATCTATTTCTCTTTTTTTTAATCCACAAAGTTTCGCTGCTGCTATTGACATTAAAAGATTTGTAGTTTGGAAGCTGCCTGTCAAAGAAATTTTTTGTTTATCAATGTCAAAAATTCTGTTTGCCTTAATTACTTTTAAACTTCTCTTGCCAGCTATCATTTTTAGCTTAGAAAATTCTTTAATCTCTTCATCAACAATCATGTTGCTTCGTTTTTTAAGCAAACGTGAAAAAAGTATCATTTTTGAATTAAAATAATTTTTCATATTTTTGTGATAATCCAGATGGTCCTGACTAAAGTTAGTAAAAATTCCTGCTTTAAAATCGATTTCATTTAGTCTGCCCTGCGCCAAACCATGGCTTGATGCTTCAAGAACTACATAGTCTATGCCAGATTTTTTTAAATTAAATAATTCTTTATGAATAGTTACTATGTCTGGACTAGTAAGATTTAATTTTTTTATGGCCCTATTCTTTTTAATACCTAGTGTTCCAATAGTTGCTACAGGAATTTTATTAATATTCAAAATTTGATGAAAAAAATCAGCTACAGAACTTTTTCCATTAGTACCCGTAACTGCAAAGATATTCTTTGGCTTCCTTTTAAAAAATATCCCACATGCTCTTGATAATAATAATTTGGGATCTTTGACAATAATTAAAGGTGTTTTTGTACTTTTTTTTTTTAAACTTTGGGAACAGACTACAGCAGCTGCTCCTTTTGATATTGCGTCCTTTATAAAAAAATTTCCATTAAACTCTTTTCCTTTAATGGCGAAAAAAAGGTCTCCTTTTTTCACTTTTCTACTATCTAGTGATAAGCCTTTAATTTTAATATTTTTAATATTTTTAGGTAAATTTTTAATTAGTTTTTTTAACAACATAATTTTTATAAAACTCGTTGTTATTTATGGCTAAAATAGGTCCAATTTTTTCTATTATTTTGCCAGCCACATGGACAGAATTCCAACCTGCCTCATTCCTTTTGATATTGGTCACTTTGTAGCCACGATAGTTATAAACCATTTCTGGTGCTGGTTTGGGCTCATCTAAAAGAACTAATAAAACATACTTTGGTTCGCTCATAGGAAAAACTGATATAAAAGTATTAAGTTTCCTGTTGGAATATTTGCCGTAAAAAGATTTTTTAGCCGTTCCGGTTTTACCACCTACATCAAAACCATAAACGTCAGCTAAACTAGCTGTTCCATTCTTATTAGTTACAACTTCCCGTAAAATCATATTTATTTGATCGCTTGTTGAATTTGATAAAACTTTTTCTTTAATGTTTTCACTAATTTTATTCAAATATAATGTTGGAGTTACTAAATACCCTCCATTAGTGATTGTTGCATATGCGGATGCTGCCTGTAGAGGAGTTGTAGTTATTCCATGACCAAAAGATATTGTTTCTAACTTACATTTATCCCATTTAAAGCTTAATGGCGTTCCAACTTCGTCCAATTCAAAATCTAGTGTATTTAATAGATTAATATCTTTAATAAACTTTTTATATTTTTCTTCACCAATTTTTTTAGCAATTATTGTCGAACCAATATTAGAAGATCTAACGAGAATGTCTTTTACTGATAAATCTTTTGGAAGTTCATCATGTTCTGATATTTTATATTTTGAACAATTGATGCTTGATGGAATATTTTCTATGATAGTATCAGCATTAAATAATTTTTCTTCCAAAGCTAATGCTATCGTAAAAGTTTTAAATATCGAACCTAACTCAAAAACTCCTTTAGTTATTTTATTAGTGTATTCAAGACTTGATATGTCATTTCTTAAATTGATATTATAATCTGGTAAAGAGACTAGAGATAATATCTCTCCTTTGTGAACGTCCATCAGTAAACCGGCAGCCCCTATAGCATCAAAATTATCTAAAGATTTCTCTAACTCTTTTTTAACTAAAAATTGAATATTTGTATCTAATGTTAATTTTAAAGGCTCCTTTATTTTATCTAAGTTTTTAAGTTCATCGTCAAAATATTTTTCTACTCCAGAAATGCCATAATTATCGTCGTCTATTTGACCAAGAATATGACTATATAATCCGGCATGGGGATATACCCTTCTTTGAGTAGGTTCAAATTTAATTCCCTTGTCGCCCAAAGACCATAGTTTATTTTTTTCATCATCTGTAATACGTTTTTTTAAATAAAAGTATTTATTCTTTTTTAATTTTTTTTGAAGTTCATCTTGAGAAATTTCAGGAAAATTTAATTTTATATTAATCATAAATTTTTTTTTATCTAAAATAAGGTTTGGTTTTACAGCCGCGTGGTATGACTTGATATTTCTAGAAATTAATTCTCCATTTCTATCAACTATATCTCTCCTTAATGGTAAAAAATTTAATTCATTTTTTTTTATTTCAAAAAGGTTTGGATTTTTAACAGATACAAGTGTTATCTTAAGTGCAAAAATTGCTATTAAACAAAAAAAGAAAAAGAACAAAATATAAATTCTGTCTTCAGAAATTGGTGATTTTTGAATTTTTTTTTGTTTTAAATTGGTTGCAATATAATCTTGAAAATAAAAACTTCTTTGGTTCTTATTAAAACTTTTACTTTTTTTGTATTTTTTTATCATTTATAACTTTTTTACTAGTCTTTCTTTGATCCTTTTTAAAATCCTCAATGCTAAAATAAATTTTAGAAAAATTTATACTTTTATATTCATCATCGCTATATTCTAAAATCTTCTTAGATAAATTTTCTGGTGATGAAAGATAAAAATATTCTAGCTGAGCTTCATATAGATTATTTTCAAGTTCACTTATTTTGAATTGGTAAGAATAAATATTTTTTTCTATTATTCTCGTTTGAGTTTTTATTAATGCAGTTAAAAACATAAGAACTGAAAAAATTGTGATTGAGATGAATACTTTGTTTTTAAACATTAATGTTCTCCAAATCTAAGTATCTTTTAAATTTCATTTTTAGCTCAGCTGGATCTTTGAATTGTTCATTATTTCTCATAATAAACCTTAACTTTGCCGATCTAGATTTTGGATTTATATTAATTTCTTTAGGGCTTGCTTTTAAAAATTTATTATTATTATTGTGAAATAATATTGGAGCTTTTGTTTCCTCTTCAGGAAAATATCTTGATGGTTTTGATCTATTTTTTGAATAATAATTAAAAAAAAATTTTATTATTTTGTCTTCTATTGAGTGAAAAGTAATTACAACTATTTTGCCATCTGCTTTTAAAAATTTAGCAGCTTTTATTATTCCTTCAATTAATTCTGTAATCTCTTTATTAACAAATATCCTTAAAGCCTGAAAAGTTTTAGTACAAACATTAATTTTTTTATTAAAAATTTTCTTTTTACTTGCCTCTATTATTTTTACTAACTCTGGTACTAATGAAATTCTTTTTTTTTCTCTTGCTCTAACAATGTTTTTTGCAATTCGAGATCCTTCCTTTTCCTCTCCAAATGTTTTTATGATTAATTTTAAATTTTTTTCATCAACCTCATTTAATACTTCTTCTGCTGATATTTCAGATAAACCCATATTCATATCTATTCTTTTATTAGATTTAAAAGAAAAACCTCTATCTAAATCTAATAGTTGATTAGAAGAAATTCCTAGATCAAATATAAAAGTATCTATTGAGTTTTTTTCATTTAAGATTAGGTCCAGATTACTAAATTTTTCATTATAAAATGAGAAGCGTCCAGAAAACTTCTCTTTTAATTTTTCTGCTTCTCTTATTGCGCCCTTGTCCCTGTCTAAGGCTATAACTTTTGTATTTGGAAATTTTAGTAATTCTTTAGAATAGCCACCGCCGCCGAATGTACAATCAACAAAACTACCACCATTTTTTGGTGAGCAAATTTCAATTACCTCTTTTAACATCACTGGAAAATGAGGGGGATCCAGTGATGTTTGAGCTGCATTCATTTTTTGCAAAATAAAACATTAAAATCTTTGTTTTCTTAAAAAAGCAGGAATTTCAAATTCCTCTTCTTCGTTAACATTTTCTTGATCAAATAGTTTTTCGTTCTGGTCCTCTGTTTCAGAGGATGTGTTGTTTGTTGACTCTTCTAAAACTTCATTCTCTACTGAAAACAGTCTAGGCGTTTGCTCATCTTGACTATCTGTCTCCGGTATATTTGAAGTTTTTAAACTTTCATTATTATTCTCAATATAGGATGCGTTTTCTAATGAAATACCCGATGTAGTATCAATTAACTCTTCATTATTTACCTCTAAAGATTCAGAGGTCTCTGGCTCTATATTGGGCAAATCCTCTTTTTGACTTTCGGGTTCAAAAGTTTCCTCAAGCTTTAAAGCTGTTGCGCCACTAATAGAATTCATAGCGTTACTCTCTATATGAGTGCTTTTAGAAAATAAACCATCTGAATAGCCTGGGTTTCTATTTTGCATTCTACTAACCATGTTAAGAACAGTTTTAGAATGTGGAGCTTCTCCATCAAGAGCAGTTGCAACTATAGAGACTCTCATTTTTCCATCAAGATTTTCATCTTTAATAGCACCAAAAATTAGTTCAGCTTCAGGATCTACTTCAGCTCTTATTTTATTTACAGCTTGATCTACTTCAAATAGTTTAATGTCATCCCCTCCTGTTATATTTACAAGCAAACCTTTTGCCCCTTTTAGAGAATAATCATCAATTAAAGGATTGTTTAAAGCAAGTTCAGTTGCGGTAAGAGCTCTATTATCTCCTTCCCCCTCACCAGTTCCCATCATCGCTTTGCCCATTGAGCTCATAACAGTTTCAACGTCAGCAAAATCTAGATTTATTAAACCTGGTCTTACCATTAAATCTGTTACACTTTGAACTCCCTGTTTAAGAACATCGTTGGATAGAGAAAAAGATTGTTCAAAACCTGTGGACTCATTTGCAATTTTAAATAAATTTTGATTCGGAACTAAGATTGAAGTATCAAGGTGTTTTTTTAACTCTTCCCATCCTTGCATCGCTCTTCGCATTCTTTTTGGACCTTCGTAAGAAAATGGAAGAGTGATTACACCTACAGTTAAAATATTTAATTCTTTAGCCGCTCGCGCTATAACATGTGAAGCTCCAGTACCTGTTCCACCACCCATGCCTGCAGTAATAAAAATCATATTACTTCCTTGAATATAACTTACTATCTCATTTAAAGACTCGTCTGCAGCAGCTTGACCAATATCATGCTTGGCTCCTGCACCTAATCCTTTAGTGAGATTCATTCCTATTTGAATTTTTGCATCTGCTTTATTCATTTTTAGATCTTGAGCATCAGTATTTACAGCAACAAACTCTACACCTTGTAAACCAGACTCTATCATTGCATTAATAGCATTACCTCCTGCGCCTCCAATTCCTAAAACCAAAATTCTTGGTTTCAGTTCCTTAAGTTCTCCTCCTCCTATATTAATCGTCATTCCCCCTCCTTTGTTTGTTTTTCCCATTTTAATGATGATCTATTTTTAAAAGCTTTTTTCTTTGCTAATATTTTAAACTTTTCAAAATTTCTTGGTTCCCAGATTTGAAATGTTTTTCCAAGACCTACAAATAAAATTTCTTTTTTTATCTTTGCATGATTAAGTAATTTTTCAGGAAACAAAACTCTTCCTTCGCTATCAAACTGTAAGCTAAAACTTTCAGATAATATTGAAGTAGCGAAATAATCTCTTTTTTCCTCAAATGGATTAAGTGTGTCTATAGTATTCGAGAGTTTTTCTATTCTATCTTGAGAACATCCCTCTAAAGCCGCATAATTAAATGATGGATAGGTTACAAAACCATTGTAACCAAGAGAATTTAAGTGTGATCTAAAGGTAGCAGGCACTGATACCCTCCCTTTTTTGTCTAATTTGTTTTCGTAACTTGATAAAAACATAATTTTTTAATTTTGGAGCATGAAAAGACTCAACCAAAAAGTGTCTTGATAAAATCTCTTTATTTAACTTATCCAAATAACCCTCCTTATTGGGATTTTATGGGATAGTATGGGTTTTATAAGAAGTAGTCAATATAATAGTTTTTGCCATAAGTGATACAAAAACAGAACATTTTAAGATTTAAGCGAGATTTGCCAGACAGACTATAAGCCGGGTTCTGTCATTGAAGATATCATTTCTCTAGGCTTAA
>CENP01234528.1_pt1 | contig 15222 bp, 16 predicted proteins | sample 361281 | NCBI WGS metagenome assembly CENP01 (sample SAMEA2591122, study PRJEB7988) | marine metagenome | biome: marine biome (ENVO:00000447); feature: deep chlorophyll maximum layer (ENVO:xxxxxxxx); material: saline water (ENVO:00002010), including plankton (ENVO:xxxxxxxx) | depth 70 m
TTCCAAAAGCATTATTTTTTCTTTCTATTAAAAATTGACCCTATTCCATCTGGTAAATATAATATTCCTAGTATAAGAACTATACCAATTATCATTTGCCATGTATTTGGAAAATAAAATAGTGCATAAGATCTAATAAATTCAAAAAAAAGAGAACCAATTAATGGTGCAAAAACATTTAAACTTCCCGAAAGAATAGCTACAAAAACAAATTCTCCAGACTTTGTCCAATAAGCTGTATCTTCAGGAGTGATATGACCAATTAAAATTACCATCAATCCTCCACCTAATGCAGCAAGAGTACTTGAGAATATATATACTTTATGAATTTGCTTATTAACGGTAATTCCTAAATATGATGAACGTATTTCATTTTCTCTAATTGCTTCTAACATTTTTCCCGATGGAGATTTTAAAAAATTCATAACTATCAACATCATAAGCCCCGTAAAAAGAACAATAAATAAGTAAGAGAAAATATTTAATCTATTTTCAAACTCTATAACTTGACCTAAATAAGTTAGATCTTTAATACCAAATCCATCAGTAGAGCCTAAAGAAACGCTTTTTACAATAATACCAAATAAAATCATAGATAAGGCAAGATTCAACATAGCAAAAAAAATCCCTCTAAATCTTCTAACAAAAAAACCCATAATAAAAGAAATAATAAAACCGACTAAAAGTGCAATACTAGTAAGTAAAAAAACTTCTTTAATATTTAGAAAATTATAGGTCATCGCTACAGCATATCCTCCAAGACAATAATACATGCCATGCCCAAATGAAACTAATCCTACTCTCATAAGAAGGAGCAGTCCCAATACTACTAAGCCATTACAAAAAGATAAAGAAATAGTATTTATTGCATAATCAGGAATAAAAAACCAAAAACCAATAAAAGATACTAAAAAAGTTAGTAACATTACTTTTTCATTTCCAAGTAACTTTTTCATATTATATCTTTCTTACTCCCTTACTGCCAAACAGGCCTTCAGGTTTAAATGATAGTATTATTGCCATTACAAAGAAAACAATAAATAATTCTAATTGTGGTGCATAAAATATAGCAATTGTCCTAGCAAAACCAATAAATAAAGCTCCTATTGCTGCTCCTGAAACACTACCTAATCCACCTGTAACTACTACTGCAAAAGCTAATACTATTACCTCCACGCCTATACCTGGAACAACAGAAATCATAGGCGCTGATACTGCTCCACCTAAGCAACCTAATAAACACCCGAAAGTAAAGGTATAAATAAAAAACTTATTAACATTAATCCCTAAGGCGGAAGACATTTCTCTATCATTAATAACAGAAAGTAGTAACTTTCCTAATTTGGTATATTTGATTGTAAAATAAAATAATCCCCATATAAAAGCTGCTATGATAATTATACCTAAATCATATATCACATAAGGAATAGATAAAATATCTACATTACCTAACATCATTCTTGGTTGATATGGCAAATAGGAGCTTGTTCCAAATATTAATTTCATAACATCCTCAAAGATTAAAAAAAGACCATAAGTTACTAAAACTATTACAATTTCATCTCTAAAATATATTTTCCTTAAAAAAACCCTTTCGATAAATACTCCTAATATCATCCCTATTGTAAGAGCTGATAAAGGAATAAAGAAAAATGATAAAAAATCATATTCTGTAAAATTTGAAAAGAACCAACCTATTAGCCAAGCATTAGCATATGCTCCAAAAGCATATAAACTTCCATGAGCTATATTCAAAACTTTCATAACACCGTAAATTAAAGTCAATCCTGAAGCTACCATGAATAACCATGAAGCATAAACTAAGCTATCTAATACTATAAAAGGTATTGAATTCATAAAAAAATCTCTTTTTAAAGGTAATGAATTTTTTCAATTAATGCATTAAAATAATTTAATATGAAAAATAGTTTTACTAAATTTTATTCAATTGCTCCTATGATGGGGAAAACTGATAGTTACTTTTGTTATCTAATGAGTTTCATAAATAAAGATGTTCGTGTCTTCACAGAAATGATGCACGCCGAGACTATAATAAGAACTGATTTATTAGAAAACTATAAAATTTTGAAAGATTTATCAAATATTACTGTACAAATTGCAGGAAATCATCCTAATAATATGGCAAAAGCCGCTAAAAAAATATCTGAATATGGATTTTCTCAAATTAATATTAATTGCGGATGCCCAAGTAAAAATGTAATTGCCGGAGAATTTGGTTTGTCATTGTTACAAAAACCCAAAATAGTTAAAAGATGTGTAGAGGCTATTAAAAATGAAACCACTATAGATATCAGCGTAAAAACAAGAATAGGTATTGGCCATATTGAAAATGAAGAATTATTAGATAATTTTGTTAATGAAGTAAATACCTCAGGTATAAATACATATATTATTCATGCTAGAAATGGACTCTTAGGCAACTACAGCACAAAAAAAAATTTAAGCATACCTCCTTTGAAATATAAAAGAGTATTTGAATTAAAGGAAAAATTTAGAAATAATAAAATCATAATTAATGGAGGCTTTTTAAATACTTTAGATTTTTCTAAATATAAAAATAAAGTAGATGGTATTATGATTGGAAGAGAAGCTTATAGAAATCCTTGGATTTTTATAAAAAAAAATATTTCATATGAACAAAAAATTAATTTGATTTTACGATACCTTTATGATTTGAAAACATTTTTCAATAATACTTATTTTAATAAAAACTCTATAATACATATTCAAAATCTTTTTAATAATATTAATGGAGCAAAAGAATGGAGAAAGAATGTCAATTACACTGTACATAATAATGATTTACAGCACCTTGTAAATTATATAAAATTAAAAAAATAGGTTAATAATTTGTTAAATAATATAACTTCTAAAATAATTAATTTTTTTGTTATAAGTAATATTTTACTTTTAATTAATTCTTGTACTTATTTTAGATTAAAAGAATTAGATAAGTATACTTTTTCAGAAAATAATATTTATGATTTAATAAGTAAAGAATATAAAGATTTTGCTAAATTTGAATTATATGAAATGTATGATGAACTTGATGCTAACTATTTTGCGTTTAAAGCGTCAAATACTCTGAAAACTAAAAAAATTATACTAGAAAACCCATTAAATTGGAAAATTCCTTATAACTCTAAAGAAGAAGCAAAAAAAGAATATCAAAAACTTAAAACGCTATTAAGTAACAATATAATCTTTAAACACCCAAAGATAACTGCCCATTTAGTGATAGGATATGATTGTTGGCTTGAACAGTTAGAGGAAAATTGGCAATTCGAAGATATTAAAAATTGTAAAGACAAATATACCACTGCCTACAATAAACTTTTGAGCTACATTAATGCTTCAACTATAGTCGAAAATAAAGAAACTATTAATACTGAGTCTGATTTACAATCAAAAGAAAATAAGTCTAATATTTCGAAAAATAAAAAAGAAAAGACAGTAATTGTGTATTTTAATCATGATAGTTATAAATTGGATCTAGTTCAAAAAAATAAATTAGATAAGTTTATTTTTAATTTTTTAAAAAATAATAATAGCCTTGTAATCATCTATGGCCATACTGATACAAAAGGATCTAAAAAATATAACTTACTACTTTCAAAAAAAAGAGCCAATAATGTTTATGAATATTTTAAAACTATGGGGGTAGATAATAAACTAATCCTAAAAGGCTATGGAGAAAGCTATCCTGTTGTTGATACTGGAGATGAAGTACAAGAAGAAAAAAATAGAAGAGCAGAAATCATAATTAACTATCAGTAAGGAAAAGATATGATACCAAGATATTCATCTTCAATTATGCAAAGTATTTGGGATACTAAAACTAAATATAAAATATGGTTAGAGATAGAAATTCTCGCTTGTGAAGGAATGGAAAAAATAGGGAAATTAGCAAAAGGAACGTCTAAAGATATTAGGACTAAGGCTAGTTTTAATGTAGATAGAGTATTAGAGATAGAAAATGAAACTAAGCATGATGTAATAGCTTTTTTGACTAATGTTGCTGAATATGTAGGAGATAATTCTAAATTTATTCATAAAGGAATGACTTCTTCTGATGTTTTAGATACATGCCTTTCAGTGCAACTAAAAAAATCTGCTGAAGTCCTGATAACGAGTTTAAATAAATTATTAAGCTCTCTAAAAAAGAAAGCACTAGAACATAAAATGCTTATCACTATAGGCAGAAGTCATGGCATTCATGCAGAACCGACAACAATGGGATTAAAATTTGCTTATGCATACGCAGAGTTTAAAAGAAATTTGAAAAGATTAAATACAGCAAAAGAAGAAATATCAATTTGTAAAATTTCTGGTCCAGTAGGTACATATTCTAGTATCGACCCTAAAATTGAAAAATATGTTGCAAAAAAATTAGGTTTAAATGCTGAAAGTGTTTCTACTCAAATTATTCCTAGAGACCGCCATGCGGCATATTTTAATTCTTTATCTATACTTGCTGCTTCTATTGATAGGTTAGCAACAGAAATTAGACATTTACAAAGAACAGAAGTACTTGAAGTTGAAGAAGATTTTCAAAAAGGACAAAAAGGAAGTTCTGCAATGCCTCATAAAAGAAACCCCGTATTATCAGAAAACCTATCCGGTTTAGCAAGATATATTAGAAATCTATGTCAGACTAGTTTAGAAAATGTTGTTTTATGGCATGAAAGAGATATTTCACATTCTTCTGCTGAAAGAATAATGTGTCCTGATATCAATATAGCGATGGACTTTTCATTAAAAAGATTAACTGGTATAGTAGAAAATTTAAAAGTTTATCCTAAAAACATTCAATTTAATTTAGATAAATTAAAAGGTTTGCATTTTAGCCAAAATGTAATGCTAAAGTTAATTGAGAAAGGTTTACTTCGTGAAGAAGCATATGCCTTAGTTCAAAAAAGTGCTATGAAAACTTGGAATAATTTAAATAGCAAAAATAACAAAAGTTTTTTTTTTAATCTTAAAAAAGATAAAAAAGTAACTGATTTAATCACTAATAAAGAACTAAAAAATATTTTTAATAATAAAACATATTTAAAAAATATAGATGTAATCTATAAAAAAATATTTTAGTAAATATTTGCTAAAAATGTGTACCTTATTCATTTACAGATCAAAAAATACTGAATGGCCAGTTTTGATTGCCAATAATAGAGATGAATATTTATCAAGGTCTTTCATGCCTCCTGATTATCATTGGGATAATAATGTATTTGCTGGAAAAGATAATATAGAAGGAGGAACTTGGCTGGGAATAAATAACTACGGATTATGTGCAGCAATATTAAATAGGAATTCAGATAACCTTAAAAAAAATAAAGTAAAAACTAGAGGATATATTGTTATAGAAGCATTAAAACAAAAAAATGCTATAGCTGCTCTAAATTTTATTGAAAATAATTTTAAAAAAAATACAAAGTTTTTTAATTTATTTATATCAGATTATAAAAATTCTTTTTGGATTAAATATAAAGACGATATACTCAAATCTTATGAGATCCCCTATGGTTATTCAATAATAGATAATTATGATTTAAATGATGATAAATCAAAAAAACAACTACTATACAAAAAAATCTTTTTACATAAAAAATTACCTAATCCTAAAGAAAATAATTTTAAAGATTGGCAAGAAATGTTATTTTTAGAAGAAAAATATGATAATATTAATTTATCTTCTGTATTTGTAACAGATCCTAATAGTATTTATGGGACGGTATGTTCTTCAATAATTGGACTGCCTAATAAAGATAAGACTAAAGATAATATAATTTGGTTGTATAGTGAAAATAAAAGTTTTTATAAAAAATTATCACCATTTAAACAGTGAAAAATAATGAAGTTATTTATAGAAGGCAAAGCTAAAAAACTTTTTTTAACAAATGAAAATAATACTTTAATACAATACTTTAAAGATGATGCTACTGCTTTTAATAATAAAAAAAGAAATACATTTACTAATAAAGGTATACTTAATAATAACATCTCAACCATTATCTATGAGTATCTAAATAAAAACAAAATTAAAACTCATTTTATTAAAAAAGTTAGTGACAGAGAGCAACTAATAAAAAAAGTTAAAATAATTCCTATAGAAATAGTAGTAAGAAATTATGCTGCAGGTAGCCTGAGTAAAAAATTTAATATTGAGAATGGAATTAAGTTTAATTCTCCTATTATTGAACATTATCTAAAATCTGATGAACTCGATGATCCTTTTATGAACACTGATCATATTACTTTACTAAAGTTAGCTACTATTCAAGAAATCCGTAAAATTAATAAAATTGCTATAAAAATTAATTATTTATTACTTAATTTATTTTCTAAAATAGGTATTATTTTAATAGATTTTAAATTGGAATTTGGAAGACATAAAAATAATCTAGTTTTAGCAGATGAAATTAGCCCAGATAGCTGTAGACTTTGGGATAAAAAATCAAAATTAAGCTTTGATAAGGACTTATTTAGACAAGATAAAGGTGATTTAATCGAAGCCTATAAACATATTTTTGATAAACTAAGTAGGATAAAAAATGTATAAATTAGAAATATATGTAACCCTTAAAAAAGATGTCCTTGATCCTCAGGGAAAAGCTATATCTAATGCTGCTTACAGTCTAAATATTAAAAATATTTTAGATATAAAACAAGGTAAATACTTTGAAGTTATTTTAGACAATATATCAGATAAAAAAAATGCTGAGCTTATTGGAAAAAAATTATCAGAAAGCCTTTTATGTAATCAAGTTATAGAAGATTATAAAATTATAAGAATTAAGAAAATATGAAAATTTCTATAATTATATTTCCTGGATCTAATTGTGATCAAGATATTGCATCTTCTTTAATTTCTATTACAAAAAAAAAACCAAATTTAGTTTGGTATAAAGACAGCATTCCTCTTAATAGTAACTTAATTATATTACCTGGTGGTTTTTCTTTTGGAGACTATTTAAGAAGTGGTGCAATTGCTTCTGCAAGTAAAATCATAAAAGAGGTGGTAAGTTTTTCTAAAAGGGGTATACCTATAATTGGTATATGCAATGGCTTTCAAATCCTGACTGAGGCAAATTTACTTCCCGGCACTTTAGTTATAAATAATAATTTAAAATTTATCTGTAAAGATGTTTTTCTAAAAGTGATTAATAATAATAGTATATTTACAAAAGCTATTAAGAGTAAAGTTTTTAAGTTACCAATTGCTCACAAAATGGGTAACTATGTAATTTCTAAAATTGATCTAGAAAAAATTAAATCTAATGATCAAATACTTTTTAAATATTGCTCACAAAATGGAGATACAACTAGTGAATATAATCCAAACGGTTCAGTAGATAATATAGCAGGAATTTTAAGTCATAACCATAAAATACTAGGTATGATGCCACACCCTGAAAGATTTACTAAAATACAACAAAAAGATTTGATAATGAATAAAATTTTAAGGTCTTTGTAATGGAAGAAATAAATAAAGGCTTATTAGAAAAATTAGGCCTTAATAATGAAGATTATAATGATATAATATTTATACTTAAAAGAAATCCCACCTTAACGGAACTAGCAATTTTTTCTGCTATGTGGAGTGAGCATTGCTCATATAAATCCTCTAAGCACTGGTTAAAGAAGTTAAATACTAAAGCTACTTGGGTTATACAAGGTCCTGGAGAAAATGCTGGAGTTATAGATATAGGTCTAGGAAATGCAATAGTATTTAAAATTGAAAGTCATAATCATCCTTCTTTTATAGAACCTTATCAAGGAGCGGCTACTGGTGTAGGTGGTATAATGAGAGATATTTTTACAATGGGAGCTAGACCAATAGCTAATCTAAACTGTTTAAGATTTGGTTCCATTAAAGATAAAAGAACAAACCATTTATTCGAAGGAGTAATATCAGGTATAGGAGACTATGGAAATTGCACAGGTATTCCTACAGTAGCAGGAGAATGTTCTTTTGACAAAAGATATAATAAAAATATTTTAGTAAATGCAATGACTTTGGGAATTGCTAAAAAAAATAAAATTTTTTATGCAAAAGCTGGCAATATTGGAAATATAGTATTTTATGTAGGATCAAAAACTGGAAAAGATGGAATTCATGGTGCTAGTATGTCCTCTGGAGCTTTTAACACCAAAACAGATACACTAAAACCAACTGTTCAAGTGGGTGATCCTTTTACAGAAAAATTATTAATGGAAGCTTGCCTAGAACTAATGAAAAAAGATGCTATAGTAGGAATACAAGATATGGGAGCAGCCGGCCTTACTTCATCAGCCGTCGAACTAGCAGCATCATCTAATCTTGGAATTAATATAAATTTAGATAAAGTACCCTTAAGGGATAAATCTATGACACCAGAGCAAATTATGCTTTCAGAAAGTCAAGAGCGAATGCTGATAATTTTAAATCCAAAAAAAGAAAAAGTAGCAAAGCAAATTTTTTCTAAGTGGAATTTAAATTATGCAAATATTGGCAAAATAAATTCCTCAAAAAATATTACACTAAAATATAAAAAGTTAAATGTAGCTAATATACCAATTTCAAGTTTAGTATCATCTAAAACATTTAAAAGAACTTTCTCAGTATATAAAAATAGATATGTAAAAAAAAATTATAGAAAAGAAAAAATATCATCTTTAGTAAAAAAAATATTAAATAATCATAATTATAAGGCAAAAAATAAAATATGGGAGCAATTTGATCATATGATTACTAGAAATGTTATCTCACAAATGGGAGGTAACGCTAGTGTAATTAAAACTAATTCTGGTTATCAAGCAATTGCTGCAACTACAGATTGTAACATATTTTACTGTGATGTAGATCCTTATGAAGGAGCTTTACAAGCAGTTGCAGAAAGTTATAGAAACCTTATATCTGTAGGTGCTAGGCCTTTAGCATTAACTAATTGCCTTAACTTTGGTAATCCTGAAAAAAATATTATAATGGGACAATTTGTTAACTCTATAAAAGGTATTAATAGAGCATCTAAAAAATTAAAACTTCCCATTGTATCAGGAAATGTTTCTTTTTATAATGAAACCAATGATAATAATATACCTCCTACTCCTCAAATAGGAGCAGTAGGAGTAATTGAAGATTATAGAAAAGTAATTTCCTATAATAGCTTTGAATTAAGTGACAATATCTATCTAATAGGCACACCTGGTTCACATTTATCATGCAGTGCATACGAAAGATGTTTTTACGACTACAAAGATATTAAGAGAAATAGTATCCCTCCTAAAGTGAACTTAGAGGATGAACAATATAATGGAGAATTTATATCCAAATTAATTAATGATAAAATAATTTCTGCATGTCACGATATATCAGATGGTGGTTTACTTATAGCGTTAGTAGAGATGTGTTTAATAAATAAATGCTCAATAAGTTTTAGTAAAAAATTTCAGTCCCATTCATTTTTATTTGGAGAAGATCAATCTAGGTATATTGTATCCGTAAGTGATATTAAATTAAAAGATTTTGAAAAAAAAATTAAAACTACTAAAATCCAATATACTAAAATTGGACGTATAATGGATAGTAAAATTATAAATTTTGCAGATAAAAGTTTTATAAATATTGACGAATTAGAAAAACTAAATAAACTTTAAATGAGGCAAAAATGGGAATGAAAAAGGAAGAAATTATATCTATGATTACTAATGCTATGCCTGATGCAAAAGTAGAAATAAAAGACTTAGCTGGAGATGACAATCATTATGCAGCGACTATAACATCGACGCTTTTTCAAGGAAAAACTAAAGTAAATCAACATAAGATGGTATATGATGCATTAGAGGGTAAAATGGGAGGTGTTCTTCATGCTTTATCACTTACCACTTTAACACCAAAAGATTAATAAGGAGAGAAAATGACTGATATTAATTTAATGATAAAAGACAATAATACTAAAGATCCTGTTGTTTTGTATATGAAAGGAAATCCAACTTTTCCCCAATGTGGCTTTTCTTCTACTGTAGTTCAAATTTTAAAACATATAGGTGTAAAATTTCAATCTTATGACGTTTTACAAGATGAAAACCTAAGAGAAGGAATTAAGTCTTTTAGTAATTGGCCTACTATTCCTCAACTTTATGTAAATAATGAATTTGTAGGAGGCTGTGATATTATTAGAGAAATGTTTGAATCAGGCGAGTTGAAAGAATTGTTTTCAAATAATAATATACCTTTTAATCAAGAATAAATAATTATCTAGAGTAAAATTCAACTACCAGGTTAGGTTCCATCTGAACTGGATAAGGAACATCGCTAAGCTTAGGTAGTCTTATAAGTCTCCCTACTATCTTTTGTTTATCAAATTCGATATAGTCTGGTACTTCTCTGGGTGCTTTCTCCGTTGTTTCTAATACAACAGGGTGTTGCAGAGATTTTTGTCTTACACATATAATATCTTTGGTACTTACTGAGAAAGAGGGTATTGTAACTCTTCTATTATTAACCTCTATATGTCCATGATTAATTAATTGTCTAGCAGCAAATACGGTAGGAGCTATATTCATTCTGTAAATCAAGGCATCTAACCTTGACTCTAAAAGAGATATTAAGTGTTCACTAGTATCACCCTTTTTTTTCAAAGCTTTATCGTAGTAACGCCTAAACTGTTTTTCAGAAATATTACCATAATAACCTTTTAGTTTCTGTTTAGCAAATAATTGAATTCCGTAGTCAGAAAGTTTTTTCTTTTTAGATCCATGTTGTCCTGGACCATATTCTCTTCTGTTGAAAGGTGATTTAGGTTCTCCCCAAAGGTTGCACCCTAATCTCCTGTCAATTTTATTTCTAGGTTGTAATCTTTTACTCATAATACTCAAAATTGAAGCTTACTTGTGTTTTTTCATATGTCAATTACTAATTTTATAATTTTTTAAACTCTTTATAATACCATATAGAATTAATAGATCTTTATCAGTTAGCAAACTTTTTGAAAAAATATTTTTTACATTAATTTCTAGTTTTTGTGATATTTTATCATTAAAAAAGCTGGTTTCATTTAAATTTTTAATTAAAAAATTTTTAAAATTTAACAGATTTTTTTTATCAGCTATTTCAAGAACACTTTCTATATCTATAATAATATCTTTATTGTGATTAATGAACCATTCATAACAGATAATATTAACTGCCATTGCTAAATTCAATGATCCAAAAGCAGGGTTAGTTGGGATTTGAATAATAAAGTTTGCTTCAGATAAATCATTATTATCAAGACCAGCTTTCTCAGGACCAAATAAAAAACCTACCTTATTATCATAATATTTATTCTTAATTAAATTTATCGCTTTTCTAGGAGTTAAAACAGTTTTTTCTAAATCCCTAACTCTTACAGAAGTTGCAAATAATATATTAACACCTTTTACTGCTTCTTCTAAACTAGAAAAGACTTTTGTTGATTTCTGTATACTTTCAAAAGCACCAGCAGAAGAAGCTATTGCTTTTTTATTAAGCCAAGATTGCTTAGGATTTACTATCCTAAGATCACTAAAACCATAATTAAACATTGATCTAGCACACATTCCTATATTCTCAGGTAATTGTGGATCCTTAAGTATAATGCAGGGTGTGCTTTTTATAAATTTATTTTTTTTATTAGTCCCAGCCATTTATACTTTAAATTTATTCGTAATAGGATATCTTCTTTCTTTTCCAAATGACTTTATAGACACTTTTACTCCAGGTGGAGCTTGCCTTCTTTTGTATTCAGATTTTAATAATAGATTTCTGACTTTTTTCACAACTGATACCGAATAACCTTTTTTACATATTTGTTCAATAGAAAACTCTTTTTCAATAAAATAAAATAAAATTTTATCTAATATTTCATAAGTCGGAAGACTATCTGAGTCTTTTTGATTATGACTTAACTCTGCAGAAGGAGGTTTATTAATAGAATTTAAAGGTATAACATTTAAGGTTGGTCCCTTAAATAAATTTTTTTTTAACCTATTACGCCAATTAGCTAGTTTATATAACTCTGTTTTGTATATGTCCTTAAGTACATTAAACCCTCCGTTCATATCTCCGTAAATAGTTGAATACCCTACAGACATTTCACTTTTATTACCAGTACTTATTAATAAGTAAGAAAAATTATTTGAATATGCCATTAACAAAACGCCTCTTATTCTTGATTGCAAATTTTCTTCAGTAAGATTTGATATTTTTCCTTTAAAATTTTCATTTAAAGTTTTTAAAAATGTCGTATAAATATTGTTTATACTTATAGTATCTGATTTTATACCTAATAGCCTTATACTTTCCTCTGCATCTATTATACTACCTTTTGACGAAAACTTAGAAGGTAATTTAATACCTATCACATTACTAGGACCAACAGCGTCGACAGCTATGGCTGCACTCACGGCAGAGTCAATTCCACCAGATAGACCTAAAATTACTTTGTTAAATGAATTTTTGTTTACATAATCCCTTAAACCTAAAACAAGTGCATTCCAAGTATTATGTTCTTTATCTTTTTCAATTTTATTAAAAGCTATTTTTGTTTTACTTAACTTAGAATTATCGATAGAAAAGTCTATTATTTTGATGTCTTCTTTCCAATTTTTTAAGTTATAAACTACATCACCAAATCCATTTAAAATAAAAGATCCTCCATCAAAAACTAATTCATCTTGACCTCCTACCTGATTTACGTAAATCAACATTTTTTTTGAAAGCGTTGTTATATTCTTTGCGACTTTATATCTAGCTCTTTGTTTTTCATGATCGTATGGTGATGCATTTATACAAATAAATAAATCTATTTTATTTTTTATAAGTCTTTTTGTAATACGATCAGTCCACATATCCTCGCATATCATTAAACCAATTTTTAATTTTTTTAATTTAATACTACTATAATTTGGTCCTTTAATAAAAATTCTTTTTTCGTCAAAAACTCCATAATTAGGTAAATTATTTTTAAATAAAACTGATTTCTGATTACAATTTAAGTAAATTGCAGCATTACCTATACCTTTACCTAACACCATTGGAGCTCCTACTATAACTGCAATCTTACTTTTTTTTGCACATTCTCTAATATCTTCTAAATGTCTTTCCACTTCATCTAGTAAAGTTTTTCTTAATATTAAATCTTCTGGGGGATATCCTACAAGACTAAGTTCTGGAAATACTATTAGATCGGCTTTTTTTTCTACACGTTTTATTATTTTAATGATTACTTTTTTATTGTAATCTAAGTTTCCTAAAACAGGATTAATCTGAGCTAATGCAATTTTATACTTTTTCATATCATTTTTTTTTAAATAAAAATTCTCTTCCTTTTTTTACTAAATTATTACCGTCATATTTAATAATATCAGAGGTTGCATAAGTTTCTTCCCAAAGATCCGGAATATATGATCCTGTCCCTATAATATCAATAGGTACTTTTGCTATAGAAAAAAGTTTACATTTTGCCGGATTAAACCCTGATGATGCTATTATTTTCACATTTTCATAACCGTTTTCATTTAATTTATTTCTTAAATAAATAATTGCTGCTGCACTCACACCTGCACCAACTAACCATTTCAACTCCTGTTCATTTCTATATGTTCTAATACAACTAGGGTTAAACTTTTCAAGTATATTATAAGATTTTTCCATATCAAGACCTTCAATATATCTTCCTCCGTGCGTATCTAATCTTATATATAATTTTTCCTTTTCAACTAAATCCTTAAAGCTATGACATATTTCAAGTGTATCTGAAATTTCCTTTCCAAAATAATCAACTAAAACTATTAGAGGATCTTTTGGAAAAATGCTATGATAATATTCAGCAGCTTTATATGTCGAACCTGCATATCCTATTAAAGCATGAGGCATTGTTCCTAGTGCGTTAATATTATCAAAATAAGGACTTGTTGATTTGCAAGACGAGCCTACAAAACCAATAGCTTTGAATTCTTTTTTAGCTTTTTTTGAACCTACACTGGCACCATATGCCATTAGTTCATGCATTGCGGGGCCTGCACAATGCCTAGCATCCATTGCCATAAATCTTGTATTTGGTAAGTCTGTACACATCTTATATGCATTATAAGCTGCTACTGATGATGGCCCTATTAACTGAAGGTAAATAGTCTCTAACTCTACTAATTGAGAAAAATAACCACTTAAAAACATCAATGGTTCTCCTGCACCTACCCAATCACCTTCATCATAGCACATCTCTATACGAAACTTAGTTTTTCTAATTTTTTCAACTTTTCTTAACCATTTAATAGCTAAAGAAGGACAAAATAATACAGGCCTTCTCATAAAAATAGCATAAGTAACCTCTACATCTTTATTCTTAAGAATTATACTCTTAGTTTTCTTAAAATAATGATCAGTATTTAAATCTAAAAACTCTTCTAATTCATTGTTTGACAAAAAATTTAACCTCTTTTTACCTTTAAAAAATCAGAAAGCTTAAATGCTAAATCTAAACCCTGACTTGCATTTAAACGAGGATCGCAATGTGTATGGTATCTATCAGATAAATCTTCTTCTTTAATTTTTTGAGAGCCTCCAACACATTCAGTAACATCTAAGCCTGTTAATTCCAAATGAATACCGCCAGCGAAACTTCCTTCTTGTTGATGTACTTTAAAAAAAGCTTCTATTTCAGACAGTATTTTATCAAATGATCTAGTCTTAAAACCAGTACTTGATTTATAAGTATTTGCATGCATTGGATCACAAGACCATATTACATTATTTTTGTTTTTTCTTATTTTCTGAATTAATAAAGGTAATTTAGAATAAATATTCTCAGAGCCCATTCTTGTAATTAGAGTAATTTTACCCATTTCGTTTAAAGGGTTTAAGATTTCTAATAATTTTATTAAGTAATCTTCATCTACACTAGGACCTATTTTTACACCAATTGGATTTTTAATTCCTCTCATAAACTCAACATGTGCTTCATCTAAGTTCCTAGTTCTCTCTCCTATCCAAAGCATATGAGCTGAGCAATCGTACCAACCTCCTTTCATTGAATCTTCTCTCGTAAGAGCTTCTTCATAATTTAAAAGTAGTGCTTCATGACTAGTGAAAAAATCTACTTGTTTAAACTCAGGTACATTCTCCTTATTAAAACCACAAGCTTTCATAAACTTTAAAGCATCAGTTATACTATTTGCTAAATCTAAATATTTATTTTT
>CENP01235787.1_pt1 | contig 15220 bp, 17 predicted proteins | sample 361281 | NCBI WGS metagenome assembly CENP01 (sample SAMEA2591122, study PRJEB7988) | marine metagenome | biome: marine biome (ENVO:00000447); feature: deep chlorophyll maximum layer (ENVO:xxxxxxxx); material: saline water (ENVO:00002010), including plankton (ENVO:xxxxxxxx) | depth 70 m
CTTGGGATTATGATTCCCCTGCTCTAACCAACTGAGCTACACCGCCATAATTTACTAATAGTAAATGTTTTATACATTATAAACATGTTTATTTAATCCAACCACCTCCTAATAATTGATCTTGATTGTTATAAAATACACATCCTTGCCCTTTTGATACGGCATAAGTATATTTATCTAATAATACTTTTCCATGATTGTTTTTTAAAAACTCTAATTTACCTTTCATAGGTTTCTGCATTGAACGAACTTTGATATTCAAATTATCACAAAATTTTTTTTTAATATAAATTTTATCACCTAACCAATTTAGTTGATCTATATGTATTTCACTGGATTTTAAATCTTCTTTTTCTCCTACTACTATACTATTAGTTTCCTTAATTATTTTTACTACGTATAGTGGTTTATTTATAGCTACATTAATGTGTTTTCTTTGCCCTATAGTATAGTTTTCTATGCCATCATGTTTACCCAAAAGGTTATTTTTAAGATCTAAAATATTTCCAGACCTTTTAAAACCTTTATATTTTGATAGAAACTGTCTGTAATCACCGTCTGGTATAAAACAAATGTCCTGACTTTCGGGTTTATCAGCTACTGGAATTTCAAACTTTTTAGCTAATAATCTAGTCTCTTCTTTTAATAAATCACCTAAGGGAAACTTGAGAAAACTCAAATCTTTCTCTTTTACTTGAAATAAAAAATAACTTTGATCTTTGCTCTCATCTTTTGCTTTAAATAGGCCATTAATATTATTAATTGTTTTTTTTCTTATATAATGCCCTGTTGCTAAAAACTCTGCCCCTAAACCTTTAGCTGTTAATAGTAAATCTTCAAATTTAATATGCTGATTACATTGAACACATGGAATGGGAGTTTCACCTTTTTTATAAGAATCTATAAAATTGTTTATTACAGTTTTTTTAAAATTTTCTTGATAATTTAATATATAATGAGGAATATCTAATTTTCTAGCTACTTCTTTAGCATCATATATGTCAACTCCTGAACAACAAGTCTTAGATTTAATTTCTTGATTAGACTTATACAGTTGTAGAGTAATACCTATTACATCATAACCCTCTTCTTTTAGCATCCCTGCAACAACTGAACTATCTACACCTCCAGACATAGCAACAACAACTTTTTTATTTTTAATAGTCATATAAACTAACTTTCCTTAAACTGCGAAAAGAGCTCCTCTCCAAATTCCATTCCCCATTCTGGAACAAAATGTCCTGCATTGTTAATTACATGGGTTACTTCATTTTTTGAAATTATTTGAGATAATAATTTCATTTTTTCTAAAGGAATTAAAGGGTCCTTTGCTGAGCCTAAAATAAAACATTTATCTAAACTATTTTCTTTCCACCAGTCTTGTGCTTTTAAACTAATTTCATAACCATCTTTTTCTTCAGAAGAAGGAAAAATACTTGGCAATAATTGAACTGATAATTTATAACTTTTATCAGGAAAAGGTGCCTCATAGGCATTACATTCAGACAAATTTAAAATTCTATTTGTTCTAGCCATTAAAGCTCTAACATTCAAATCATCATTATTTATATTAGTATCTATCCAATTCAAATAATTAGATCCTAAATTAGTATAATTACTGCTCATGTATGTATTAAAACATATAACACCAGAATAATTTTTTGGATTATCAATAGGAAGAGTAAGTCCCAGTGTTCCTCCCCATTCATGAAGAACTAAATTGACATTTTTTAAATTTAATTTATCAATGAAATTTAAAAGAATTTTTCTGTAATTATTAAAAGAAAAAAAATTTTTTTTTATTGGTTTATCTGACTTTCCAAAACCAGGTAAATCAATTGCTAATATTCTAAAATTTTGCTTTATAGCAATTGGAATTAAGTGTCTCCATAAATAACTCCACGTTGGGTGACCGTGTATAAAAAGTAATGTTCCACTTTCACCGTCATGGTTCTCGTCTATATAAGCTAATCTAAAATCTTTATAATCATCATTAAAATCAACTAATTCGTAAATATATTGTGTTTTATAATCAAAGTTTTCGACTTTTTGAAAAAAACTATCAGGAGTACGTTTGAATAATTGCATAATTAAATATCCTCGGGAACACTAAATTCTAATCCATCTAATAGTTCTGTTATAACAATTTGGCATCCTAAACGAGAGTTTTTATAATAATTTGATAATAAAGATAACATTTCTTTTTCATCAACACAAGGAGCTGGAAGTTTTGTTGCCCAATCTTTATGTATAACAACATGACAGGTTGAACAAGCCATTGACCCTTCACATGATCCCTCAATACCTATATCTTCTTGTTTAGCTAGATCCAAAATTGTTTTATTTTTTTCTATTTTAAAAGTTTTAGTTGTGCTGTTGTTTATATATAAAACTTTAACCATTTACCCTCAATTTTCCTACAGTTTGAGTTATATCTTTGATAGCATGATTGATATCTGATTTAGTAGTAAACCGTCCTATTCCAATTCTTATAGAAGAGTCTATTTTTTTTTTAGGTAAACCCATAGCACTTAAAACATAAGACGACTCTACACTACTTGAAGTACAAGCTGAACCTGATGATATAACTGTATTTTTTAAGCTTTTAATTAAAAGCTCTGAGTTAATTCCTGGAATTGAGATATTTAAATTAGCTGGTAATCTATTCTTAGTATCTCCATTTATAGATATATTTTTAATCTTCGTTTTAAGTCCTTTATAAAGATAATCTCTAAGAACCGATATTTTTATTTTTTCTTTCTTTAAAGTTAACATAGAAATTTTTGCAGCTTCTCCTAAACCAATACATAAAGGTACCGGCAGTGTTCCTGATCTTAAGTTTACTTCTTGACCTCCTCCGTCAATTAAAGGTGAGAGTCTTATTCGAGGAAATCTCCTAATATATAAAGCACCTACACCTTTAGGGCCATAAAATTTATGAGCTGATATGCTCATCATATCTATATTCATTTTCTTAACATTTATATCTATTTTTCCCACTGCTTGAGCAGCATCAGTATGGAATAACACATTTTTATCCTTGCATATCTTTGCAATTTTTTTTATTGGTTGAATTACCCCTGTTTCATTATTAGCCATCATGATTGAAACTAATAAAGTATTTTTTTTAATATTTTTATAAACCTCATCAGCATCTATCAGACCATTTTTTTTCACTTTCAATATAGTTACTTTAGCTCCCTCAAATTCTAATTTCCTAAGTGCCTCCAAAACACATTTGTGTTCTGTATTAAGAGATATAAAATGATTTTTTCCTCTTAATATATGACCTTTTAAACCTTTAATTGCTAAATTATTTGACTCAGTTGCTCCAGATGTAAAAATAATTTCTTCCTTTTCAGCTCCAATTAGTTTAGCAATCTTATTTCTAGCTTCAGAAATTTGAAAAATTATATCCTGATTATGAATAGTAATCTGAGAATGAGGGTTATTAAACTTTTCAGTAAAATATGGTATCATTTTTTTTAAAACTCTTTTATCTACTTGAGTCGTAGAATGATTATCAAGATATATCATATTAAATATTTTCAAACCTTTTCAAAATTTTTTTTAAAACATAAACAAATTTATCAGCTTCATCTATATTATTATATAGTCCTAAACTTATTCTTATCACTCCTGAAGCTATTTGTTTGGAAAAACCCATATTTTTCAAAACTATACTTGGTTCAGCTTTTCCTGAAGAACAAGCAGAACCAGTACTTACATCAAAACCTTCCAGATCTAAAGCAATTAAAAGATCTTCTGCTTTTATTTTTGGAGTATACATCATAAATGTATTTGGTAATCTTTTACTTTTTTCGCCTATAATTTTTATTCCTAGATTTGCTTTTTTTAATTTATTTTCAAATGAATTTCTTAATACTTTTAGCTTTTCTATTTTATTTACCTCTAAAATTTCAGCAGCTTGACCAAACCCTGCTATTGCTAAAAAAGGTTCAGTGCCAGATCTTAAACTATCTTCTTGTTCTCCTCCGAGTAATACTGGTTTTAAAATTTGCTTTTTTGATGCTACAATTAAAGCTCCTGCTCCGCTTGGACCACCAATTTTGTGAGAGGAGACTGTCATCATATCAATACCTAACTTTAAAAAATCGATATTTAACCTTCCAATAGCCTGTACACTATCTGTATGAAAAGGTACATTATGTTTTAAAGAAATTTCTCTTATTTTTTCTATTGGCTGTATTATACCTGTCTCATTATTTGCGAACATTACTGAGACGATAGCTTTATCTTTACTCTTTAAACTTTGCAAAATATTTTCTAGCATATCTAAATCAATATAACCTTCTTTAGTGACTTTTACAGTAATGGTGTTTTTCTGTTTAATAATAGACTCATGCTCAACTGAAGAAATTATTTTTTTTTTGTATCCGTTTAAAGCTAAGTTATTTGCTTCAGTAGCTCCCGAGGTAAATACTATATTTTTTGGAACACAATTTATAAATAAAGCAATTCTTTGCCTAGCTAATTCTAAAATATTTTTTATCCTCCTTCCTTTTGTATGGATTGAAGAGGGATTTCCATAAAAATCAATGATTTCTTTAATATAATTTTTAACATGCTTATTCATTGGAGCAGAAGCATTATAATCTAAGTAATGTCTCATAATATTATAAAATCAACTTAAATTTCATTGTTTTAATCTATATCTATTGGAGTACCGTAAGGAGTAAAAGTTTTACTACTTTTTTTCTCATATTTTTTTATTACCTTAGCAGGTATTCCCATAACGGTTGAAAAGTCTTCAACATTTCTTGTCACCACTGCATTAGCTCCAACCCTTGATTGTTTTCCTACAATTATGGGCCCTAATATCTTAGCTCCAGCTCCAATAATTGCATCATCTTTAATGGTAGGATGCCTTTTACCTTTTGTTAAACTAGTTCCACCTAAAGTTACACCATGATATATTAAAACATTGTTCCCGACAATTGATGTTTCTCCTATTACTACTCCCATACCATGATCAATAAATAAATTTTTTCCTATTTTAGCTGCAGGATGTATTTCTATACCAGTTATCATTCTTGAAATATAAGCAATAATTTTAGCAAAAAAGCTTAGTTTTAAATTCCAAAAGCAATTAGCAATTCTGTGCAGTAAGATAGCATGTAAACCAGGATACAGAAATATAATCTCTAGATAATTATTAGCTGCTGGATCTCTTTTTTTTATACTTTTTATTAAATTGAACATAAGACTTAAATAAAGTAGAATATTTGTATTAAGTAAATATAGTATAAATACCAAGAATTTAAATACAATTAAAAATTATGCATGAAGTAACTATACCAGGTCCAGAAGGAAGAATAGAAGGACGTTATAATAAAGGGCCTAACAACAATCCACCTTTAGTTATATTACTTCATCCTCACCCTGCCCATGGGGGTAATATGAACAATAAAGTTATTTACAATTGCTTTAAAAATTTTACCGCGATGGGTTTTTCTGTTCTGCGTTTTAATTATAGAGGTGTAGGTAAAAGTGAAGGAGAATATTCTGGTGAAGAAGGCATAGGAGAAATGACTGATGCAGCATGTGCTTTAGATTGGCTTTTATTAAACAATGCTGAAAGCACAAAAGTCTGGGTAGTAGGATTTTCTTTTGGAGCATTTATAGCCTTAAACTTATTAATGAGAAGACCTGAAATTCAGCATTTTATAGCTATTTCTCCTCCAGCTGATAAATATGATTTTAGTTTCCTGGCTCCATGTCCAGTATCAGGAATGATTATACAAGGAGATACCGATGATATTGTAAATGAAACTGATGTAGCACTATTTGCAAACAAGTTGGATGGGCAACGTTCCATAAATATAAAATACTCTAAAATTAAAGGAGCCGATCATTTTTTTACAGATAAACTAGAAACGGTTAATACAACTATAAAGAAATATGTAGATAAAGCAGCTTCTTCGAATATTTAATTAGTGTAATAAAATAATATTCCTCCTGTACTACTTTTTTCTACACCAGTAGTATTCTTAAAAGTATATGGTTTTCCTAGAAGACTTTTTACGGCTAAATATCCAAATGCTTCTGCCTCTAAACTGTCTCCATCCCACCCTAAATTTTCTGCTACTAATACTTGAGTTTTCAGTTTATTTTTTAAACTAAGAATAAATGTTTTATTCTTTCTACCTCCTCCAGTTACTATTAAAGTTTTTAAATTAAAATTTTTTATTTTATTAGTTATAATTTGAGTAATTATATCAATAAGAGTTGCTAATGCATTTTTAGTTTCTAATGAATCCATATAAGTTAAACACACTTTATCTATGTTTTTTCTATCAAAAGAAATTGATGCGATATGATTCTTTAATAAATCTAGTGTCTTCTCTTTTATATAATAATTTATTTTTCCTTCTTTTGCTATCTCTCCATTTTTATCCATTTTTAAATTTAATCTATTATAAATTAATAAATCCAATGGTCCATTACCTGGTCCTGTATCAAAGCCCAAAAAATCATTATGATTTCTTACAATTGTAATATTTGATATTCCCCCTAAATTCAATACTCCAATAGGATAATCATACTTTTTTTTTAATAATAAATTTTTGTGAAATAATGGCACTAATGGAGCTCCTTCTCCTCCTTTATTTACATCAGCTATTCTAAAATCACTAATAACATTGGTTTTAAAACATTGAGCTATATACCTTGCATTTATGTACTGCCAAGTCCACTTAGCATTGGGGTTATGAAAAAAAGTTTGTCCATGTAACCCTATTATATCTACTTTTTCACCAAATTTATTTAAAATATTTTTTATTACCAGTTTGTGTTTATTATCTATTATACTTGTTATTTTTGCATAGTTTTTTAATATAGAATTGTGGTAAATATCTCTTTCTTTTTTATCATACCCAATAAAACTTGATACTATTTTTTTTATAGAATAATTACCATCCGTTTCTACAATTGCAGCATCAACACCATCAAATGAAGTTCCACTCATTGTTCCTAAGGCAAAGTATTTTTTATTATTAAAACTCAAGAAAATTAATTATCTTTATGAGAGTGTATTATAGCTTCTACTTCTTCATTACTTAAGCCTGTTGCTTTTATTATATCAAGATGATCCTGCCCCCTACGAGCCATTTCTATAGCCTTTGTCATAGCTTGATCACCTCTAATATCATCAGCTAACCTAGAGGCATTTTGGTCTAGTCTTTTTAAATAACCAGACAAATTATCTATTTTTTTTGAATTCTCTGCTATTTCTAATGATAAAGCTTCAATCTCTTTCAAGAAAGAAATATGTTTCTGATTTAGTATATCAATTTGACTAAAATGCTTATTTTTATAATCAAAGTCTTTCCAAAATTTCCATAACAGAAGAATTATTATAAAAAATAAAAAGCAATATAACTTTATAAAATCCATATTTTCCATAATTTATTATAGAAAATTTAATTTGAATGTATAATTATTTTTTTTTATTATTGTATACAGAAAATTCTTTGACTAAATTTAACTTATATTCATTTAATATAGATAATTTTTCAATCAATTTTGTAATATTTTGTAAATGACTTGAATGAGATAAATTTGATAGTCCTGCTTTTTTAAAATTATTCAGATTATTTTCCAGTTCTATAGTACTAGCAATAACACTTTTAGGATCAGACTTAAAAGAATCTTCTAAATGTTCTAAAGACTTTGTAAATTCAACAATCACTAAATTACTTAATATCTGAATAAGCTTGTAATAATGCGTCTGCTATCTTATCTAAATCAATTGGATAGTCACCTTTTGCAATAGCTTCTTTGATATTACTGATCTTTGCAGCATCAATAGGAGCTTGATTACTCATATCTTTAATATTCAACCCTGAACTAATATCTACATTATTGGAAATTTTTTCAGAATTATTATTAGATATTTTAGCTGATTTAATACTGATATCTTTAGTCTTGCTATCTTCTACAGCCCTTTTGTTTTGAGCATTTCCAGCATTTATGTTATTTAATTTATCTATCATTTATAATCTCCATGTTTGTATTAACGACTTACGTTATCAAATATTTAGCGAAAAATTGAAACTTTTTTATTATTTTTTACCCATGCCTTTATTGATTTTCCAGTACTCTTGTTTAAAACTTGTATGTGTTCTCCCTGCATAGCCGAATTTAATGCTATTCCATTAATCAGTATTTGTATATTAGATTTATTATTTTCTATTATAATTTTTTGTCCTTCTGATATTGTCCAGTTTTTTTTTATATGTCTATCCCTTAATATATGACCTTCTCTTAGAGAAATTTTAGTTTTTTTACCTAAAACTTCATTCATGTCAGAAATATAGTTACTAGCACCAATTTTATTAGTTTTTTCATAATAAATGTCTTTTTCCGTAATTACTTGATTTTTCTTCATATTTTTATTTAACTTAATTAATCTTATTAGTGGTTTTTTAATTTTATTTTTTTTGATATGTTTTTTTTTATTATCTAAAATTTTAGTCCTAATATTGTATTTCCAAGGATTATCCTGCTGACATATAATCTCTAAAGTTTTAAATGAATCAAATTTTTTTCTTACTTTTAATTTCTTTTGACAGTTTGGCAACCTAAGTTTTTTGTTAATGCTAAAATCTTGTTTTACATTATGTTTTATTAAAAACTCTTTGATAACATAATTAATCTCAGAGTTTGATGTAGCATAAGAATTAGAAACTGCAAACGAAAATAATATAAAGTATAATTTGTTATATTTCATTTAATTACCAAAGAAATAAATCTCTTTCTCTCTTGTAAAGTTTTTAGAAATACTACTTTTTCTTTTAGTGTTTTTATAAATCAAGTTTTTAATTTCTTTTACAGAAGGTAAATATAATCTTTTATTTGCAAACATAAAATTTGCATTATTCCTTACAAATGCATGTTTATTTTTTAATAAGACCGCGGCTTTAACTACATTCAAATTTAAATTATTAGTACCATAAAATTTGTTTAATATACCAGACAAACTATCATTTTTTTTAATTTTGTAATAAGTACTATAATCTTCATTTTCATAGAAATTTTTACTATTTTCATTCACATTTATTGATGATGTACCAGCGTATTCATGAACTACAAAAGGTTCAGCAAATAAAAAACTATTTAAAAAAATGTTAAATACAAATAAAAAAATAATATTTTTTTTCATTATAACTACTCCAAAAACCTAGCTTGTTTTCCCAAAAAACTATCTATTTTTATATTTGAGTTCAATGGAGATAATGTTGCTCTGTTGTTACTTAATTTACTTATTGATAACATAGTAATATCGTTAAAACCGTTATGATCTTCCAAAACGGCTAATTGATTGACTCTTAGCCCCTGTTTCATTCCTAAAGGAATTTGTAATTTATTATTTACAATTTCAATTTCAGCAACTATTGGTTCACAAAAAAGTTTTGTAGAAATAATTTTATATATATCTAATGAAATATCATTTAGTTTATTATTTATAAAATTTACATCTTTTTTTGAAAAAAGCTCAACCATTTCAAAGTTACTGTCAATATTTATAGGTATATAGTATTCTTTTTCTATTGAGGTTACATAAGTATTAGTTACGGTATGAAAAATTTCTATTTTACTATTAAGACTTATAACATCCTTGTCAAAGAAATCACTTTTTTCTGACCTATTTGAATTTAATTTGTAATTTGAAAAATGAAACTTTGGAAAAATTTTTGACTTTTTTATACTAAATGATGGTACATAAATATATCCGCCATTTTGCATTTTTTCTTCACCATTCACTAAAGTCTTATAATCATATGATTTATCAAAATTAGAAAAGTTAAAGTCATATACTTTTCTAGAATGATCAACATAATTAATATTTTTATTATTTAACATATGTCTTCTAACTTTATATAATAATTTATCAATATAATTATATGCCCAGGAAGGTGTACTATTGTTTATAATGTAATTCCCTTTAAACTCATTTACGTTTAAGACTTTTCTTACAGAGCAAGTACTATCAAATTTTTCTAAATTTCCAACTACGGCCTCAACTTCTACTATATAATTGTTATTTTCTTTAAAAGACTTAACTATTTTATAATCTAGAATTTTATTATTAGGTTGAACTAAAAAATTTTCATTTAGGCTTGTTTTCTCATCTATTGTACTAAATCCTCTTACGACAGCCCCAGCTTTCATTGAAGCAAAATACAAAGCATCTTCTAATGCTCTTCTTTTAGCTAAGTTTTCATCAATTCCTTCAAGACTTATTTGACCTTTGGCATAAACCTTAGTTAAATTATTAGTCTGTATAATATCTTTGTTTTTATTGTTTTTCGCAGTCAAACCCTCAGACAATAAACTGGTTGCTGCAACACCAAATAACATTTCTTTTCCAGCAAATTGAGTGATTTTTTTTCCAAACTGTTTAAACAAATTGACAGGTATTATATTTTCTATAGTTTTAGAAAAAAACTCTCCTGACTTTAAAGTAGCATTATCTGCTTTTATATTAGAATAAATACAAACAAAAATTAAAGTTATGAAAAATATTTTTTTCATATTTAAGCCTTAATACTTCTAGCTTCTCTTAATAATAGTAACATTATTTCTCTATCTATTTCTAAAACGGTTTCATAAGTATCATCACCAGTTGGATTAATTCTTACAGTTTTTGCTCCTCTAATAGTACCTTGAACCATAGTTCTAAAAGTATCATTTTGAGTAACCAAATCAATAACAGTAGTTCTAGAATCTATTTTTAATCCATGAATTTGTTCTGCTAATTCCCTCATTGCTCCCATTCTAGCTGCTCTAATAGCCATCAATCTTTTCTGAGCAATATTTTTACCTGGTTGAGTTGAAACCACAGCATAACCTACAGCAGTTATAGTTGGAACTTTTTCTACTGAAGCAGATAAAATTTCCTCTGTAGCTTTAATTACGTCTTGACCTTCTTCAGGAATGTTTATTTTATCAATTCTAGCTTGTTTATCTTGATTAGAATATGGAAAACCTAGTCCAGTATATTGGTTTGAACATCCTGATAAAAAACTGCCTATCAAAATAAAAATGTAAAAGTATTTTATCATATTATATCTCCAAAATTTACAAGTTTCTTGCATATAACATGCCAAAAAGCTAATTTAGTAAATTTCTACATTTAAAGAAATAATTTTTTTTTAAACTGGCATGTTTATTGCTTCTTAACTGAGATGTTAATTATTTTTATTAAAATTACTAATTATTTAGAAGAAAGTGTCAATTTTTTGAAATAAGTTATGGATTTAGTTAAAAAAGATAAAAGCTTAGTTATTAAAGTGTTATCTACTATAAGTTTGCCTATTGGCATTCTTATTTTAATGACAATGATGGTAATTCCCTTACCAGCAATGCTATTAGATGTATTCTTTACTTCAAATATTTTAATTTCATTAATAGTACTTATGGTAGCTTTACAAACTTTTAAACCATTAGATTTTTCAAGCTTTCCTACTGTACTTCTATTTGCTACCGTTTTAAGGTTAGGCCTTAATGTTGCCTCCACTAGAATAGTGTTAAGTGAAGGACATACTGGAACTGATGCTGCTGGAAATGTTATTGAGGCTTTCGGAAACTTTGTTATTGGAAGTGATTACGTAGTTGGAATTTTTGTATTTGCAATATTAATAATTATTAATTTAGTAGTAATTACCAAAGGTGCAGGAAGAGTTTCTGAAGTTTCTGCTAGATTTACATTAGATGCTATGCCAGGCAAACAAATGGCAATTGATGCTGATTTAGGAGCGGGTATTCTAAGTCCAGAAGAAGCAAAAGAAAAGAGAGAAAGCATTGAAAAAGAAGCAGATTTTTATGGTGCTATGGATGGAGCTTCAAAGTTTGTTAAAGGAGATGCTATAGCTGCAATTTTAATTTTAGTTATTAATGTTGTTGGTGGACTTATAATTGGAACTACTCAGCATGATCTATCATTTACAAATGCAGCGGAAAATTACGTTATTTTATCTGTAGGAGATGGATTAGTTGCACAAATACCTTCTTTATTATTGGCAATGGCTACAGCTGTGATAGTCACAAGAATTTCATCTAATTTTGATTTATCTGATCAAATATCAAATGAAGTTGGTATGACTAAAGCATGGTTTCCAGCAGCTGGAGTTTTACTTTTAATAGGTTTTATTCCAGGCATGCCAAATTTATTATTTATTGTAAGTGCTTTTTGTGCAGGTGGCATAGGCTATTATCTATTTAAAAAAGGCAAAAATGATGAAATAGAAGAAAATTTAAAAATAGAAGAAGAAAATAATAATGAAGAAAAAGACATAATAAACTTGAATGAGATAGCAGATAATTCGTCTATATCAATTCAATTAGGTTATGGCCTAATTAAACTAGTTGATAAAGATAATACTGGTCCATTAATTTCTAGAGTTACCGGAGTTAGAAGACAAGTTTCTATAGACTTAGGCTTTATTATACCTTCTGTAAGAATTACAGATGACCTTAATTTAGGTGCAGACGAATATACCATTAAACTTGGACATACTATAGTAGGGCAAAATCAAGTTTTTCCGGATAAATTATTAGCCATACCAGGATCAGAAAGTGACGTAAAAATTACAGGTATTGAAGTAAAGGATCCTTCATTTAATATGGATGCTGTTTGGATAGATAGACATAATAAAGATAAAGCAGAAACTTCAGGATATATGATTGTAACTCCAGAAGCAGTTATTGCAACACACTTAAATCAATTATTAGTTAAACATTCTGGTGATTTAATCGGACAAGATGAAGTTCAAGATTTACTGGACAATTTACAGAAATCTTCACCTAAACTTGTTGAGACTGTTATTCCTAAAATATTACCATTAAATCAATTAACAGGTATTTTAAAAATATTACTTGCTGAGTCAGTTCCTATTACTGATTTAAAAAGAGTTTTAGAACTTTTATCTAATATAAATATTTCAAAAATGTCTATTATTGAAATATCAGAGATAATAAGACCAGCTTTAGTAGGCCTTTTAATACAAAAAATATGCCCTATAAATAAAGAGTTGTCTGTTATAACTCTCTCACCAGAGATGGAACAAATTATTATAAATGCACTAAAAGAAAAAAATAATTCTGGTATTTCATTAGATCCACTTTTTACACAAAATATGCTTCAAGCTATAGCTAAAGCATACGAAACTGCATCTTCACAGGGTGATAATTGTATTTTACTGACCTCGCCAATTATAAGAAGAGATTTAGCAAATTTAATTAGACAGAATATTGAAGATTTAAATGTATTAGCTTTTACTGAGTTACCTGAAACAAGAAAAATAAAAATACTTGCAACAATAGAGAATAAAAAACTAGAGGAGAAAAATAAATGATAAATGGCACAACTGTAATTAGAGCTAAAGATACTACAACCGCAATGGAAAAAGTAGTTAAAGAGTTAGGAGAAGATTGCGTAATCTTATCAACTAAAAAGGAAGATGGTCTGGTTTCCATAACAGCTTCAAATTCTAAAAAAGCTAAAAGTTCTGTTAAAAAAAGATATGATAAGAAAAAGTTTGCTAATATTTATAAATTGAATTCTGGTAAATTAGATATTAGAAATAACATCTTAAATAATCCTCAGATTAAATCAGACCTACAAAAAAATCCAACTCCAAATATTTTAAAAGATCAATATAAAGATATAATCAAAGAGGAAATGTCTAAGCTCTTGGATAAAATTGATAAAAAATTAGAAAACCTTTATATAACTGATGATTTTAAAAAAAGTAACTATAGCTTTTCTAATTTTTTAAAATTAAAACAAATAGGATTTTCAAATACTATTTTAGAAAAGTTTCTAGATAAAAATAGTAATGATGATTTTGAAGATACAAGAGTAAATTTTTTCAGGGAACTATCTGAAAGTTTATCTTCACCTTTTCCAGAAAGAATTTTTAATTCTAAACTCATTCTAGTAACTGGGACATCAGGATCTGGAAAAACTACTATGGCAGCTAAAATAGGCTCAGCGATAGTCGATAAACTAGGAAGAAATAATATTGTTTTAGCTGAATTATGTAGAAATAGTAAATCTGCCTCAGAAGATTTGAAATCTTTTGCTAGATTACTGAATGTTCCTATTACAAATCAATTAAAAAATGGAGATTTATCTGATACTATGGTATTAAACGATAATGCCAAAATTGTTGTTGATTTAGCAGGTGATATTGAAACAGGTAATAAAATTATTGAAAGTTTAGAAAGAAGACATGGAGATAACAATATATGCTCAATATTATGTTTACAAAGTGGCTCATCTTCGGAAATGATAGAAAATACATGGAAAAAAATTAAAGCCCAGAGACCTATAATTGCGTTAACTAAATCTGATGAATGTAATTTATCCAGTATAGCATTAAGTAAGTTAGCTGAATTACAAGGAAAAATAGGATTAGTAAGTGGTACTAGATCAATAGTGGACTCATTATTATTTACTAATACCGATATTTTAGCTAAATATATGAAGGAAAACTTTTAGGGAATAATATGTCAGAAACACTAGCTATAGCAAGTGGAAAAGGTGGTGTTGGTAAAACAACTATATCAGTAAATTTAGCTCTTACGCATTCTAATTTAAATAAATGCTTGTTATTGGACGCAGATATGGGTATGGCTAATGCTCATATTTTATTAGGAATTAATCCAAAAACCTCTGTCAGAGATGTAATTGAAGGCAATATAAGTTTAGAGAAGGCAATTGTTAAAGGCCCAAATAATATTCAATTTTTATCTGGAGGTTCAGGTATTACAGAACTACTCAGTGTTGATGAAACAAAAAAATTTAACTTTATTAGAAGCTTTGAAAGTTTATCAAATAAAGTTGATAATCTATATGTAGATGTTAGTGCAGGTGCAGATGAGATGGCTTTAAATATGATATCTGCTTCAGATAAATTATTAATAGTTTTAGTTAATGAACCTACAAGTTTTATGGATGCATTCACACTTATAAAAGTATGTAATTTAGAATTAAAATTTAAGGAATTTTGTATAGTTACTAATATGGTTAGTAGCGAACATCACGGAAAGTTAGTCTTTGAAAAGTTTAAAGAAATCGTTACAAAGTTTTATGATGTGAATTTAAATCATATTGGTAGCTTGCTAAATATGAAGGAAATAAAGAATTCGGTTTTAAAAAAACAACCTATAGTTTTAAATAAACAAAATAAAA
>CENP01081725.1_pt1 | contig 15209 bp, 8 predicted proteins | sample 361281 | NCBI WGS metagenome assembly CENP01 (sample SAMEA2591122, study PRJEB7988) | marine metagenome | biome: marine biome (ENVO:00000447); feature: deep chlorophyll maximum layer (ENVO:xxxxxxxx); material: saline water (ENVO:00002010), including plankton (ENVO:xxxxxxxx) | depth 70 m
AAGTATCCATAAGAACTTGGCAAGTCCAGACAGACCTAACATTAATGTTGAGTTTTCCACATTTTTTGATGGAGGAATCTTTTGGGATAGGGAAAAAAATGCAAGACAACGCCTCAATGACCATTTTTCTGATAGAGTCCTTGCAGACGCTGGTTTTGGATTGCGCATTAATACAAGTCTCTTTGAAAAAGATATATTTTTTAGAATTGATATCCCATGTTTTATTTACGATGGAAATGAATCAAAATTAAATTTTGATAATTGGGTCTTTAGTTTCCAGCGAAGTCTTTAGAAATTTGATTGAATAACTCGAGAGAGTTCCTAAATTCGAGTAGGGAAAGGCTTATTTTACTTTGAGCCAGTTTAGAAATTTTTAATCAATTTATAACGGGAGATATGCCGTGAAAATGAGGCTATTACTTACAACATTCCTTTTTACTTTTAATCATTTCCTTTTTTCTCAAGATGAAGAGCTATGCGCACCAGCAAGTATAAATGTTTTTGGTGGTAATGAAGAAAATATAGTTTCCTGGGGTGAACCAGTAGGTAATATTGGTTGTGGTGATTATTCAGTTGATGAAATGCCATTTTCAGATCAGGGTAATAATTCAGGAATGGGTGATGATTGGCCTGTTTCAGGTTCACAAGGCGAAGATGTAGCCTATACTCTCAATGTAAGCGAGGCTACTACATATGATTTCACTTTGTGCTCTAATGTGACTGATTATGATTCAAAACTTGAGATTTTTACTAATGACCAGGACTGTATCACACCAGTATCAACTGGGAATTATAATGATGATGATTATACCAACTGTCCTGATTACGTTGCTCCATATCCTCCTAGTGGATTATGGGCTGTCACTCTTCAACCTGGTCAGTACTATGTTGTGGTTGATGGTTTTGGAGGTGCAACAGGTAATTATGAGATATCAATTAGTATTACTGGTAACAGGACAAATAATAATCATGCCAACAACTCGATCAGAACCGTGTGGCCTGATGAAGTAATTAAAATGGAAGACCTAGGGTATGCTCAAGATGCTATAGACACTTATTCTTCAGAGGTTATGGATCCTTTTCGATATACTTTAAGTAGTCAATCAAGAGATATTCCGGAAGAGTGTGGTACTTTTACCTGCTACCGGGTTTACAATGCCGCTGATAATACAATTTTGACCTGCACACCTGAACTTTCTTTTACCCATGGCGACCTCACAAATGGAACTGAATACTGTTATTATATAACAGCACTCTACGATGAAGGTGAATCTGAGCCAACGGAAACCGTTTGTGGTGTACCTAGTACCTTTGACCCTCTCCCACCAACGAATGTCTATGCTGAGGTTTGGGATGAGGAAGTATCGGTTTATTGGACTGCACCAGAGGTAAATAACCTTGGTGTACCCTATTATGAATCTTTCGATGCAGGTGGCCTTCTAGATCTTTGGTTGGTAGATGGAGGTGAAAACTGGTATTATGACGAGTTCACAGGTAACCCGGAGCCATCCTTTAGATTTAACTGGAGTCCAACTGCAACCAACTATGATCAAAGTTTATATTCCCCTGTTATCCCACTAGGTGCTCTAACAGAAGCCACAGTGTCATTTGATCTGGAATTTGATAACTGGGCAGAAACAGGTACTGAATTTTTAGCAGCAGAATACAAAACTGGAAATGATGTGAACTGGACGGTATTGGAAGAATTCTCAAATGGGGGAGCAGAGTTCACTTTTACAAATTATAGCTATGATATAACGGGACTATCGGGTAACCTTTTTGTAAGGTTCCATTGTTATGGAGCGACAACTTTTGATATAAATTGGTGGATGATTGATAATTTTTCTGTTACATCGAGTGGAAGAGATAGCAGAAATGAATATGATTTTATGGGATATAATGTCTATGTGGATGGAACTCTAAATAATGATGAGATCTTTGATACAACGGGCTATACTTTTTATAACTTAGATAATGAGCAGGAACATACCTTTGGAGTAACCGCCGTTTATGAAGGGGCTGAAGGTCAAGATAATTATGAGAGCTTACCTGTAAACTTAGTCGCTCAGTCAGTATATGTTTTCGGGGATGTTACAGGAACGGTGACAGATCCAAATGGTACATTACTAGATAGTGTGATAGTTACTTCTGGAAACACATCAGACACAACAGGATCAGATGGTGTTTATACTCTTTGGAACCTAGATGTGGGGGCGAATACTGTCCAAGTTAGGAAATCTGGATTTTATACAACGAATGCAGAAGTTGAGGTATTGGCTCAAGCTGATCCAACGATTCAAAATTTTGAAATGAGTCCCGATATGCCAAGTCCAGTAGGCTTGAATGCCTACCCATTAGATGAACAGGTATATTTGCAGTGGCGTCAGCCTGGTGGTGTGGATTTTTATGATATAGCTTACTATGATGACTCTTTTGAGGCGCAGATAGGCTGTGGTGCACCTTGTCAATTTGGAGTACGCTTCACCCCTCCAAATTATCCTGCCCTTCTAACTGGACTTGTACTATCCTTCCAAAGTGGTGCAAATGCAGTAGCGGCTAATGTGGATGTCTACTTAGATCCAGATGCCTCAATGGTAGGACCGGTAGGAGACCCAATAAATCTTGTTGCATCTGTTGATCTATCGGCGCAAGATGAACTAGTGCAATATCAGTTTGATGTTTCTGGTGCAGGGGTAGAAGTTAGTAGTGGTGATGTCTATGTTGTTGTCAATGAGAATGGTAGTGGTTTTTTAGGTATTTCCAACGACATCGAACCACAAACCCCAGAGTATTATGATCGAAATTGGGTTACAACAGGTGCGGAATGGGCAACAATAGAAGAAATTGTAGGTGGGGATCCTGGGTTAACAGGTAATTTTGGAATTTTAGCAACATTTTTAGGTGCCCCAGGCAATCAATATGCAATGAATGCTACTGGTGGGAATATTGAGGTTGAAAATGCAACATCTGGAGTTATAACTAATTACAATGCTACAAGCCATGAAAGTGGAATGCAGTCCAATAATTCTGATATTGTTACTGAATTGAACGCCCCATATGAACCGCAAAATCCATCACCAAGAGAATTAAATAGAGATGATCTCGTTGAGTATAGAGTGTATGAGGTTGATATTGATGGTAATGAAACGTATGTAGTCTCAACGACAGATACCTTTGCCACAGTTTCAGCAAGTCCTAATTATGTAGAATACTGTTATAATGTTTCTGCCTATTGGAGTACAGATGATTATGGTGAACTAGAATCACGGCACTCTAATGTGGCATGTACGGTGCCTTATGCACCTGGTGACGCTGATTTTGATAGCGACACTGACATTAATGACGTTTTAACTGTAGTTGACTTTATTTTGGAAGAAGATTACCCTTCTGAAGATGAATTCAGGAATGTAGATGTTAATATGGACGAGGATATCAATATTGCTGATGTCATCATGATGATTGATATTATTTTTGGAGCTACAGGAAGAACCATGAGTTTTGATCCCAATGAGGTCGCGTATATTGACCTAGTTTCAGATCTAGATAATTCAAGGTTGCTTCTTGATATCGAATATAATTCTCTTATAAGAGGGATCGAACTTGAATTAAACTACGATTCAGATATTGTGCAGATAGAGTCTCCAAGGTTATTCAATTTCCAAGAGAATGTGCTTATTTCATCAAGAAACAATGATCTGGGCACAATTAAATTATTAGCTGCAGAGCTATATGGTGGTTTCATAGAAAATGAAAATAGATCATATTTATCAATACCAGTGCAATTTAATGGTGATAATTATGAGACTGCTTCTATAAATCTTGATAATGTCAAACTATCTGGTGCTGATGGTACATTGATTGATTTTATTATCCGTTCTAATTCACAACAAATAAAAATGATTCCTGGTCAATTTGCACTTCAACAGAATTTTCCAAACCCGTTTAATCCATCTACAGAAATAAGATTTGATCTTCCTGAAGGTGGTCATGTTGAGCTTAGTGTATTTAATATGGCAGGTCAAAAGGTGAGAACATTGAGTTCTGAAATTATGCAACCAGGTTACCATGCTATTATTTGGGATGGAACAAATAATTTTGGCTCTAAGGTTGCAACAGGTATGTATTTTTATGCTATCAGTACCGCTCAATTCAATGATACAAAAAAGATGCTTTTCTTGAAGTAGTATTATTCTCTGTAATTAAAAAGCCCCGTGTAAAAATATCGGGGCTTTTTAGTTTTTGGGAACCTAATTCCCTAAAACGCATTTTAAGTAATAAATATTCAGGATTATAAATGAAAAAAATAATTGTTTCAGTGTTATTTATATGTATTTCGACAGCACAAAATTCTGTTGTACGACAATTTAGCAAGGCCTTTGCTGATGTTGCTGAAAAAGCAAAACCAGCAGTGGTCACTATTATTACCGATAAACTAGTCTCATTAAATCAGTTTGATGATTTTGGGTTCTTTTTTTATCAGCCTAACATCCCTAGGCAAAGAGAGTTCAAAACAAATGCTTTAGGATCAGGAGTTATAGTTGATGCAAAGAAGGGATATATCCTTACAAACAATCATGTGGTCGATGAGATGGATGGTATCAGGGTAAAACTGATCGATAAAAGAGAGTTTGACGCTACCATAATTGGGACAGATCCTAAAACTGACCTGGCGGTATTGAAAATTGATGCTGACGACCTGGAGGATATTGACCTTGGAGATTCCGAGAATATTAGAGTGGGTGAATGGGTCATGGCTGTTGGAAGCCCTTTTTCTGAGAATTTGAGTCATACTGTTACCACTGGTATTGTATCAGCAATCGGTCGAAGCAATATTTTGAATTCTGGTAGCTATGAAGATTTTATCCAGACAGATGCCGCGATCAATCCAGGTAATAGTGGAGGCGCACTACTAAATATGGATGGTGATCTTATTGGGATAAATACTGCTATTGCTACGGGTGGTTATGAAAAAGGTAATCGTGGAGTTGGTTTTGCAATCCCTTCAAATATGGCACAACGCATTATGACTGATCTGATTGATAAAGGTTATGTTACTAGATCTTGGCTAGGTGTTATTATTCAGGAACTAGATAACGAGACGGCTGAGGCACTGGATATCGATACACGAAATGGAGCACTGATCGCAGATGTTTTGAAAGACAGTCCTGCAGAAGATGCAGGTATGCAAGAAGGTGACGTCATTGTAGAGTTTAATGGTAAACCCATTGCGAACACCGCTAATTTAAAGAATGTGGTATCTCTTACAGCTCCAGAAAGCACAAATAGAGTCAAGGTAATTCGAAATGGATCGCAAAAGATAGTAAAAGTCACTCTACAAGAATTACCTGAAAATCCACAGCAGTTTGCTATGAGGCAAAGAAACGAGTCAAGCGAGTTCGGTTTAGAACTGAGGAAAATCACAAGGTCTTTGAGAGAAAAATATGAAATAAAAGAAGAAGATGAAGCATTAGTTGTAATAGAAATAGATCCTAGCGGAGAGGCCTATGAAAAGGGTATTAGGGAAGGTGACCTTATTAAACGTATCGGTACAGAGAAAGTAACATCGCTTAAAGAGTTCGATCGTTTGATAGAAAAAGCTAAAGGTAAAGGAACTGTCTTAATTCTTGTGAAAAAACCTGGTGGTTCATCAAGATACTACACACTTAATTATCAATAAGATATGTTTATGAACTTAAAAACGCCCCTAAAGGGGCGTTTTTTATTTATAAAACATCTGTGAGTATAATTTAAATATTGAAATAAATTCTTCGTCTAATTTTCTAGATATTAAGATTATTTTATGAGCATAAAAAAAGTAGATACCAGGGTTGACTTTATTTCAGCAGAACACGATGTACTTGAATTCTGGGACAAAAATTCCATTTTTGAAAAACGTCGTAGCTTAAATAAAGATAAGGAGAAATGGAGTTTTATTGATGGTCCCATTACAGCAAATAATCCCATGGGAGTACACCATGCCTGGGGAAGATCGTTAAAAGATATTTATAATCGTTATAAGTCTATGTCTGGTTTTGAGTTGAGATATCAAAATGGGTTTGATTGTCAGGGGCTATGGGTAGAGATCGAGGTTGAAAAAGAACTTGGCTTTAAATCAAAGCGTGATGTTGAAGAGTATGGTATAGAAAAATTTGTTAATCTTTGTAAAGAGCGTGTTGAAAAATATTCTAAAATTCAGACAGAGCAGTCGATTCGTTTGGGGTATTGGATGGATTGGGAGAATTCCTACTATACAATGTCTGATGAGAATAATTATACAATATGGTCATTTTTGAAAAAACTATGGTCTGAAGGAAAAATATATAGGGGTTCAGATGTCGTGCCCTGGAGTGGACGTTCAGGGACATCATACTCCCAAATGGAAATTATCGAGGGGCGTAAACTTGTTGCCCACACATCTGTATTTGTCAGATTTCCTTTAAGAGAAAGAGACAAGGAATATCTCTTGATATGGACAACAACTCCATGGACACTTTCCTCAAATGTTGTCGTTGGAGTTAATGTTGATCTAGATTATGTAAAGATAAAAACACCTGATGATTCGATCTATTATTTTGCGAAGGAGAATCTAGAATTCCAGCGCCTTGATAAACAATACAAAGAAAAGAAACAGTGGGTAGATGGTGTTCCAAAATTAAAGACCCTTTCTCAGATCTTTAAAGAAAGAGGAGGCTATGAAGAAATTGGAACAATAAAAGGGAGTGAAATGGTAGGATGGGAGTATGATGGACCATTTGATGACTTTGAAGCGCAAAACGAATATGGTGGTTACCCTATAGCTAATGACCAGCTTAAAGAAAATGGTATCAGCTCAGCTGGTCACCATAGAGTAATAGATCCTGGTAAAGATAGTATTGGTAATGATATTGTCGTAGCAGGCGAAGGAACAGGTATTGTACATATGGCTCCTGGTTGTGGCGATATTGACCATATAATAGGTAAGAAGATTGGATTGGTTAATATTGCACCTTTAGATGATGAATCAAAGTTTATCGATAAGTTTGGTTGGCTGACTGGTAAGAGAGCTACTGATAAAGAGACAACAGAAGCAATCATTCAAGACCTCAAAAATAAAGCGCTACTTATTTATGCTGAGGAATATCCTCACGTATATCCACATTGTTGGCGTTCTGGAGATGAACTAGTATTTAGACTGGTTGATGAATGGTATATAAATATGGATTGGCGAAATAAGATAAAAGCAATTGTGGATGATATTGATTGGATTCCAGACTGGGGAAGAGAACGTGAGCATGAATGGTTAGATAATATGGGTGACTGGATGATCTCCAAAAAGAGATTTTGGGGACTGGCACTTCCTGTTTGGACTTTTGAGGATGGATCTTTTTTTGTCGTAGGTTCAAAAGAAGAACTTAAAGAATTAGCTGTTGAGGGTTGGAATGATTTTGAAGGTAATTCCCCTCATCGACCATGGGTTGATAAAGTAAAGATCAAGCACCCTGAGACTGGTTTAATTGGAACTAGAATAAAAGATGTTGGCAACCCATGGCTTGATGCTGGTATTGTACCTTTTTCAACACTGAAATATAATTCAGACAGAGATTATTGGTCTCAGTGGTTTCCCGGTGATTTTGTGACGGAATGTTTTCCTGGGCAATTTAGAAATTGGTTCTACTCATTACTAGCAATGTCAGCAGAACTTGAAGGTAAAGCGCCATTTAAAAAATTACTTGGGCATGCTCTAGTTAAGGATGAAACGGGTCGAGATATGCATAAGAGTTGGGGCAATGCGATCTGGTTTGATGATGCAGCTGAAAAAATGGGTGTTGATGTAATGCGTTGGATGTATGCATTGCAAAATGTTGAACAAAATCTTTTATTTGGATATGGCCCTGCTGATGACATCAGGAAAAAACTTATCACTTTTTGGAATGTTTACTCATTTTATGCTACCTATGCTGCAGTGGATGGCTTTGATCCTATAGAATACCCAATATCCAAAGATCACCTCACAGTCTTAGATAGATGGATAATCGCAAAAACTCATTTACTTCTAAAAACAGGTAAAAATGCAATGGATGATTTCAGGGTGGACCAGTTTATGAGATCTTTTGAGATATTCCTTGAGGATCTGTCAAACTGGTATATTCGCCGTAATAGAAGAAGGTTTTGGAAATCTGAAGATGATCAAGATAAGAATTCTGCATATGCTTGTTTGTATCATGTCCTTACAAGTGTTGTAAGGTCAATTGCGCCGGTATTACCATTTTTATCTGAGACAATATATCAAAATCTGGTAATTAATTCAGAAACTGATGCAGCTGAAAGTGTTCATTTGTGCGATTACCCGGATGCAGATGAATCTTGGATTGATATGGAACTTATTATGAACGTTGATGCTTTAAAAAAATGTGTGGAGCTAGGTCGCTCTGCTCGTAGCCAATCTAATGTTAAGGTTCGCCAGCCATTAAGTAAGGTTTCTTATGCATTAGAGGATGATAGAATAGCTGATTTTTTTAAAGATAATCAAGACATAATCTTAGATGAGTTAAATGTTAAAATGATGGAAAGGATCACAGAAGCCGATCAACTTATTTCTTATAATATCAAACCTAATCTAAGAACGCTTGGACAAAGATATGGAAAAGGATTAGCAGAGATCAAAACTTTACTTAACTCGAGGAATGCTGGCGATATGGTTATTGAGTTACAAGATGAGGGACATATTCAATTTGAAAACGGTAAATATTTATTAGAAAGGAAAGACGTATTCATTGAAACGCAAGCCACTGAAGGTTTTGTGGCAGAAAGTGGTGGGGGAATTACAGTAGGCATATCAATTGAGCTCAATGAAGATCTTATCTTGGAAGGTGTAGTAAGAGATGTTGTGCGCTCGGTCCAATCAATGCGAAAAAATGCTGGCTTTGCTGTTGAGGATAGGATTGAGGTTTCATGGGATTTTGATGGGCAAATTGCAGAAGCTTTAGGTAAATTTGAGAAATATTTTATGTCAGAAACATTAACAAATAATATTAAAGAAAGCATTCACAGTTTTGACTATGAAGAAGTTGTTGAAATCAATGAAAAGCGTTATAAGATTAAACTAAAAAAAGATAATTAGGAGATTTTTATGGCTCAAAAAAAATATTCTAAAAAAAAGTTGGCATTTTTTAAGGAACACATAGAAGCTAAGTTGAAAAATTTAACAGATGATCTGGATGATAGCAGAGGTAAACTAGAATCTAATATTGGCGGTTCCGCCAGCCTTGCACAGGAATCGGTTTATAGTGTACATATGGCTGATGCTGGCACAGACTCCTATGAAAGAGAAAAGGGATACCATTTAATAAATAGAAAAACTGATTATATTAAAGCTCTGACCAAAGCACTTGATAGAATCGAGGATGGCACTTTTGGAATTTGTACTATTACTGGAGAACTGATTCCAGAAGAAAGAATGCTAGAGGTACCTAACGCAACTAAAAGTGTAGATGCTAAAGAAAACGAAAAACTTAACCTCTAAAATTTTGTGTTTCTTTTAGGTATCATTATTGCAATCATCGCACTTGATCAATGGTCAAAATGGGCAATAAAAACCTCATTCAATCTTTATCAATCCGAGCCTGTAATTCAGGATCTACTGCACTTTACTTATGTAACAAATGATGGTATGGCATTTGGGTTGTCTTTTCCAGGTGGCAAGCATATACTGCTGGTAATGACCATTCTGCTTACAGGATTTATTATTGGCTTTCTATGGAAAGAAAGAGAAGGACATCCTTTAGTAAGGTATGGGCTAGCGCTTATTCTGAGTGGCGCTATAGGTAACTTAATAGATCGACTTCTTTATGGAAAAGTCGTTGACTTTTTAGATCTTATGATAGGTGATTTTCATTGGTATATTTTTAATGTAGCTGATTCTTCTGTCACCCTTGGAATGGTTCTTTTTATTGTGCATTCCATTATTTTTGAGAGCTCGCATTTAAAAAATGAATCAAAGGTTTGACCACTTTATCCATTGAACAAATGCATGATGTTGGTAAACGTCTGGATCATTACCTTGTATATAATCTAAACGACCACTCACGTTCAAAAATTCAATCTTGGATCAGATCCGGTTATATATTAGTCAATAATCAGAATGTTAAAACTGGATATTCATTAGAAATAAATGACCAGATTCAGATAAGACTCCCTAAATTTGATGAATCTTTAAAAAATATAAAACCTGAAGAAATAAAGCTTGATATTTTATATGAAGATAACTGCTTAGTAGTAATTAATAAACCAGCTGGGATGGTGGTTCATCCTGGAACCGGAGTCTCGAAGGGCACTCTTGTTAATGGATTACTTCATTATTTTAAAGATCTATCTAATATAAATGGTGAAATGCGTCCTGGTGTTGTACATCGTTTAGATAAAGACACATCAGGCGTTATTCTAGTCGCAAAAACAAATAGTGCTCATGCTGATGTGGCTGACCAGTTTAGAAAAAGAGAAGTTGCCAAAAAGTACACCGCTCTTACCTGGGGAAAGTGGGCTATTTCTAATGGAGAAATAAATAATTTCATATCGAGGGATAGAAAAGATCCAACAAAGTACACAATATCAAAAAATGGTAAAAGATCAGTGACTTATTATAAAGTCGAGAGAGAATTTCGTCATTGTTCTTTAGTATCTTTCTCTCCCAAAACAGGTCGAACGCATCAGCTACGTGTCCATGCATCACATAATGATCATCCTATTTTTGGTGATGAAAAATATGGAGGGGGGATTACTAGGACCAAAGGTTTCCTGCCTGAATTCACACAGTTTTATAAAAAAGAAATGACTCAATTCAATCGTCATGCGCTGCATGCTGCCTCATTACAATTAATTCATCCTAAAAATCGAGAGAAAATTATTTTCAGAGCACCATTACCACTTAAGTATTTAAATTTAATTACATCATTTGAGTCATTCTATGAAGGATAACGGTCAGACATATATTAATCTATATCTAGAGATCCTGGAAAAAGAGAAAGGTTATTCCATGCATACGATTGATGCATACCAAAGAGATCTAGAAAAATTTAAATTATTTTTAATTGATTATAATGGTCAACGTTTTCAAGATTTTAAGTTTGTGGATAAATGGGCATTAAGGAACTTTCTTGGTAAGGAAGGTGAAGATGGAATGAGTAGTAAAACAAGAAGAAGACGGCTTTCAACTATACGAGGTTTCCTTGACTATCTAGTAATGTTAAAAAAATTAAATGATAATCCTGCTGCTTACATATTAGCTCCAAAAATTGAAAAAAAGATTCCTGCTATAATCCAACAGGGTAAGAGATCAGATCCTAAAAATAGACAAGGGAAATCAATAGATAATATTGACCTTCTAATGCGGCAACCAGAAGATGATAAACAAAGTAAAAAAGAACGTAAAGATTCTCACCTAAGAATGCTTAGGAATACAGCTATTCTAGAATTATTCTACGCAACAGGCATAAGACTCAGCGAATTGGTCGGCTTAAATATTGGCGCAATTAATGAAAAAGAACTTTTAGTAAAAGTTATTGGCAAAGGGAAAAAAGAAAGAATAATTCCATTTGGCAATAAGGCTAAAGAAACAATTCACGAATATTTAAAAGAAAGAAATCTAACTTGGGATTCACCATATCATACGCCCTTATTTTGCAGTTGGTCAGAAAAAAGAATTGCAAATAGGACTGTTCAGGCAATCTTAAAAGATTATTTATCTGTAGTGCTAAATGATGGTAAGGGACAAAAACAGAAAAACAATAATTCAAGAGATGGTACAAATCCTCACACATTAAGACATACATTTGCAACACACTTGCTTGAAAGAAATGTAGATATTAGGTTAATACAAGAGTTATTAGGGCATAGTAGTATCTCATCAACGCAGATATATACTAAAGTAAGTACAAAGGATATGAAAAAGATTTATAATCAGGCACATCCACATGCCTAGTCAATATAGGAAAGTAAAATGAATATAAATGGAAATGACTTGGGTCTAGATAAACTTGGATTATCTGATTTAGAGAACGTTCATCGAAATCTATCTGTATCAAAACTCGTTGATGATATAGTAAATAATAATGAAGGTTTGATTGGCTTACGCGGGGCTGCCATGGTTGATACTGGTATCTATACAGGGCGTTCTCCTCAAGATAAATACATCGTAGATGAAGATTCTTCCAATGAAAAATTATGGTGGGGACCAGTTAATAAAAAGATATCTGAAGATATTTTCAACACACTTTATGGAAAAATTACCGATTATTATAATAGAACTGATCATACTAAGACCTATGTATTCGATGGATTTGCTGGTGCTGATTCTAATTATTCTTTAAATGTGCGAATAATTGCGAAAAAAGCTTGGCAAGCTCATTTTGTAAATAACATGTTCATTCGCCCTAAAAATGGAGAGTTAGATGGTTTTGAACCTGGATTTACAATTATTAATGCATCGGATGTTTCAAATGAACGTTTTGATGAATTTGGGATGAATTCAGAAACGTTTATTATTTTTCATTTGAAAAAACGGATTGCAATTATAGGTGGAACTGAATACGGTGGAGAAATGAAAAAGGGTATTTTCTCTGTCTTGCATTACCTTTTGCCACAAAAAGGCGTACTTTCAATGCATTGCTCAGCCAATGTACAAGAAGATCAAAAAAACCCAGCGATTTTCTTTGGTTTATCTGGGACTGGTAAGACGACATTGAGTACTGATCCAATCAGGCCTCTTATTGGTGATGATGAACATGGTTGGTCTGATGATGGTATATTTAATTTTGAAGGTGGATGTTACGCCAAGGTGATTAATTTAAATCCACAAGAAGAGCCTGATATTTTCAACGCCATTAGAGAAGGTGCATTGCTAGAGAATGTTGTTTTTAATGAAAATACATTAGAAATCGACTTTACAGATGGATCTAAAACTGAGAATACTCGCGTATCTTACCCATTAGACCATATTGATAATTCTATTGCAGGTAAAGGAATGCCTAGCATGGCATCTCACCCTGAAAAAATAATTTTTCTTACTTGTGATGCATATGGTGTTTTACCTCCTGTAGCTAAATTGAACTCTGAACAGGCTATGTATCATTTTATAAGTGGATATACAGCTAAGGTTGCAGGGACAGAAAGAGGTATTACTGAACCAACAGCTACATTTTCTCCTTGTTTTGGAGGACCATTTTTAACTCTGCATCCCTTGCGTTATGCTGAGTTGTTGAAAGAGAAAATGGAGAAGTTTAATGTACCGGTATATCTGGTTAACACAGGATGGGTGGGGGCGAGCGCACAATCTGGTGCTAAGAGATTTAGTCTTCCTAAAACACGCGATATTTTAAACTCTATCCTTAACGGAGATATTGAAAAAGTTAATTATGAGAAAGATCTTTATTTTGGTTTTGATATTCCGACAACTTTATCAGATATAGAGCCTGATTTACTTGATCCATTAAAAGCTTGGGATGACTTAGATAAATATCACAAGACTGCAAAAGAACTAGTTAAAAAATTCCAGCATAATTATCAACAATACGACCTTGGTGAGGATCAATTACGTCAGGCAGGTCCAAAATTACCGAATTAGAATATATTTGAATTTTATGTAATTTAAGACGTAATTTTTGTCAGTCGTGCTTTGCACCATATTGCCGCGACTTTAAATAAAAGCGCTAAAAAGGTAGACAATAATAGTAGCCGGACTTAGCGCCGGTTTTTTTTATGGAAAAAATAAAAGATATATTAAAAGAAAGAGTACTTGTACTTGATGGCCCAATGGGCACAATGGTCCAGGGATATGGGTTGAATGAAACTGATTTCCGAGGATCTCAGTTTAAAGATCATTCCAAGGACTTAATGGGCAATAATGATATTCTTTCAATAACTAGACCAGATATTATCATAGAGATACATGAATCCTATCTTGAATCTGGAGCTGACTTGATTGAGACAAATACCTTCAATGCGAATTCGATATCTCAAGCGGATTACGGGATGGAACACATGGTCTACGATCTGAACCTGCATTCTGCAAAAATCGCAAAAACTATAAGTAATCGTTTTACAGATTCTCAGCCAAGTAAACCAAGATTTGTTTGTGGAGCTATTGGCCCGACAAACCAAACTGCTTCTATGAGTCCTGATGTTTCAGACCCAGAGCATAGAAATGTTGATTTTGATCGATTGGTAGATGCTTATAAAGAACAGGCCAAAGGTTTGATTGATGGTGGAGTTGATATCTTAATGATTGAGACTGTTTTTGATACATTGAATTGTAAAGCTGCATTATTTGCCATTCAGACATTATTCATAGAAATTGGTCGAGAAATTCCAGTGATTGTTTCAGGAACCATAACAGATGCTAGCGGTAGATTGCTATCTGGTCAAACAATCGATGCTTTTTGGCATTCAATATTTCACATTGATCTACTTGCTGTTGGGCTTAATTGTGCACTAGGAGCAGAAGAAATGAGGCCATACTTAGCCTCACTTTCAAAGATAGCTGATACAAATATAATTGCCTATCCAAATGCGGGTCTTCCTAACGAGTTTGGTGGTTATGATGAATCAGCTGACCAAATGGCAGCCCAACTCTCTGAATTTACTGATTCTGGTTTAGTGAACATAATTGGAGGGTGCTGCGGAGCAACCCCAGAGCATATTAAGGCATTCGCAAATAATGTTGAAGGTAAAAAACCACGTCCTATTTCACGTGTTGAATCATTCACAAAATTAAGTGGGCTCGAGCCACTAGTAATACGCCCAGAATCTAATTTTATCAATGTTGGAGAAAGAACAAATGTTACTGGCTCCTTGCGGTTCAAGAGACTCATTAAGGAGGACAAGTTTGATGAAGCATTATCAGTAGCAAGAGATCAGGTAGAAAATGGTGCACAAATTATTGACATAAACTTGGATGAAGGATTAATAGATAGTGAAAATGCTATGATCCGTTACCTTAGACTTATTTCCTCTGAACCAGATATTAGTAAGGTCCCTATAATGATTGATTCCAGTAAATGGAGTGTCATTGAATCAGGTCTTAAAAATATACAAGGGAAAGGGATTGTGAATTCTATCTCCTTAAAAGAAGGTGAGGATGAATTTATTAGACAAGCTCGACTTGTAAAACAATATGGTGCAGCGGTAATCGTCATGGCTTTTGATGAAAATGGTCAAGCAGATACTTTTGAAAGAAA
>CENP01050262.1_pt1 | contig 15199 bp, 13 predicted proteins | sample 361281 | NCBI WGS metagenome assembly CENP01 (sample SAMEA2591122, study PRJEB7988) | marine metagenome | biome: marine biome (ENVO:00000447); feature: deep chlorophyll maximum layer (ENVO:xxxxxxxx); material: saline water (ENVO:00002010), including plankton (ENVO:xxxxxxxx) | depth 70 m
TATAAGAACATTAAAGACTGCTCCTAAATAGAAAGCTCTAAAGCCTCTTAAGAAAGCAGCACCTTTTCCACTATATCTTAATTCATAAAACTCAAGATCTGTTAAAACTTCAGACCTTCTCCAAAGCTTTGCATAAACAAAAACAGTTAACATCCCTGTTAATAGGAATGCCCACCATACCCAATTTCCTGCAACACCATTGGTTCTAACAATATCTGTTACTAGATTAGGTGTGTCAGCTGAAAAAGTCGTTGCTACCATTGAAATTCCAAGAAGCCACCAAGGCATTTTTCTTCCTGAAAGAAAAAATTCAGTTACATTTTTTCCTGATTTTTTTGAAACAATTATTCCTACAGCTAATGAAAGGATAAAGAAGGCAGAAATAATTAGCCAATCAAGGTTTTCTAATTGCATGTTAAAGGTTTATCTTAGTATAAAATTATAAGGTTGATTCAAGATAATAAATATTTAATTTATTTACTGTTTTCACTAATGTTTATTGGAGTTAGTTATTCTCAGGATAACTCTAATAGTTCATCTGGAAAGCCTTTTTCTACGTCAGATTCTAAATCAAAAAACTCTCTTTTAAATCTTAAAAAAAAGGAGAATCCATTTTTAAAAAAATTAGAAGAAAAAAATAAAAAAAATTTCTTTCCTGATGCGAAAGTTGAAAAGAAAAGACCAGAAAGATTTATTAATTCAAATGGATTTTATCTCTCCAGATTAAATAAAAAAGAATCTGAGTCAACTAAAAATATTAATCAATTTAAAGTAGACATGTTTCTTGGAGAAATTAGAAATGATGGGGAGTACGTAAATATAGTTTTAAGAGATCATGAATATCCTGATGGTGATTTAATTAAAATTCAAGTAAACGAGGAGGTTGTTATGCCAGCAATTTTATTAACTGAAAAAGCAAAAGGTTTTAAACTTGATTTAAAAAGTGGATTTAATGTTGTAGACTTTGTAGCGTTAAACCAGGGAAGCTCTGGCCCTAATACAGCAGAAATTATTGTCTATGATGACCAAGGCAAACTTGTAGGTACAAATAGATGGAATCTAGCTACAGGAGTGAAGGCCACATATATTATATATAAGAACTAGCTGTATACCTCTAACATTGCAGAAATAAACTTATCAACTTCTTGACTTGTACCTGTGCTAATTCTACACCAATCATAGAACGGAGGGAATGCCCTTCCTATTCTAACTCCCTTATCCAACATTTCTTTAGATAAATCGTCTATATGTTTTTGAGATTCAAAAAAGACAAAGTTGGTACTTGATTTTACATACTTAAGATCTAAATGATCTAATAACTTATATATTTTATCTTTCTCCTGACTTGCTTTTTTTAGTGAAAAAGAATAAAAATCATTGTCTTTTAATGCTTCGGAAGCAGCAGCAACCGCAAGAACATTAGTCTGTGCCATAATCTTATTTCTTCCATATGGTGAATATTCACCAAATAACTCATCTGCTAGATCTGGTTTCAACACTAAATATCCTATTCTCAAACCAGCCATACCATAGACCTTGGAAAAGGTCCTTGAAACAATCACATTTTTACCTTCTCTGACTAAGTAATCCATAGATGGGTATTCAGCATCTTCTATATAATCATAATATGCTTCGTCACAAAAAACGATTGTTCTTTCTGAAGCTCTTTCACAAAAATCGCTCAAAGATGATTTTTCTAATAATGTTCCTGTTGGATTATTGGGATTTGCAATGAAAACCATTTTTGTTTTAGTATCAATTGCTTCCTCAATTTTACCTAGGTCATATCCCTTATTAGAATCTACTGGGACCCATTTAATTTTCCCTCCCCATGCCTCAGCATAACTCATAAGTGCTAAATAGGTTGGTTGTCCAGCTACTATTTCACCCCCATCATCTGCAACAGCTAATCCTGTTACTCTAAGTGCTTCATTAGATCCTCCTGTAATAACGATGCTTTCTGGAGAAACACTATGTTTTTTTGCAAGAGACTTCTGTAATTCATTGATATATTCATATGGATATCTACATGCATCATCAAATGAATCTGCAATAGCATTTCTTACTCTTTCTGAGGGTCCATATGGGTTTTCATTTGAGCTCAACTTTACAATATCTGTTATCGGCCTTGGGTTGTATTTTTTTATTTCTTCAGCAGTTAATACGGAAGGTGCCATTATTAGTCCTCCAAGCCCTATTGAGGATTTGAACCACTCTCTTCTTGATTGCATAATTTTATAATTTGTGATAATTTAAAAAAGAAAGTATTGTTTTCAAAATTTAATCGTTAATTTTCGACATGAATGGATTATTTGATACTATTGAAAATGTTATCAATCAGATTATAGTTCCTCTAAATTGGGTTATGTTATTTCTAATAATTGGAGGAGGAATTTATCTAACAATTATTTCTCGCGCAAACCCTTTACTGAAAATTTCAAATGGATTTAAACTTCTTTTAAAAAAAGATAAATCAAGTGTTGGTATTTCAAGATTTCAAGCCTTGTCTGCTGTTTTAGCCGCTACTGTTGGTCTGGGTAATATTTCTGGAGTTTCCATTGCAATTCACCAAGGTGGCCCGGGAGTATTATTTTGGATGTGGGTTACTGCTCTAATTGGGGCTACAATAAAGTTTTTTTCATGCTCCCTAGCTGTTAGTTTAAGAGATAAAGATAAAGATGGTAATTACCTAGGTGGTCCAATGTACTATATGACTTTAGGTATAAAAAAGTGGGGGAAACCCTTGGCAATTTGGTTTTCAGTTGCAGGATTAGTTGGTGTCCTTCCTGCCTTTACAGCGAATCAACTAACTCAATCTTATATTGACGTGCTGGATCCAAATAGTTTTTTTAATATTGGCGATGGTAACTGGAAATTAATAATTGGAGTAATATTTACTATACTAACTTCTTTTGTGATTTTTGGAGGCCTTAAATCTATAGTTAGAGTTACGTCAAGTCTAGTTCCTATTATGGTTATTCTATATTTTCTTTTAGGAATATTTATTTTAGTATCAAATGCAAGTGTTGTCCCCTCAACATTCGGCCTTATATTCAGTGAGGCTTTTAACTTTAATACAATGGTTCAGGGTGGTTTCTGGGGACTTGTTTTAATTGGAATTCGAAGAGCTGTTTTTTCAAGTGAAAGTGGAGTTGGATTAGCCCCAATTTATCATGGTCAATCAACATCAAAAAAAGGAACTGATGAAGGGTTGGTTGGAATGCTTGGCCCAATTCTAGATACTATTTTAGTGTGCACAATAACAGGGTTAATAATAATTATTAGCGGTGCTTATCTAGAAAGTGATTTAAATGGAATTGTTTTATCTCTTGAAGCTTTTAGAAGATTGTTTTTTGGGTTTGGAGATTATATTTTAATTATAATGATTTCCGTATTTGGAATATCTACACTATTTACATATTCTTATTATGGTGTTAAATGTTATGGTTTTTTAACAACCCCAGAAAAAGGAAAGTATTATAATTACATCTATATAGGGGCTATTATAGTCTCTTCAATTTTAACAGTAGAAATTGTGATTGGATTGATTGACGTAGCTTTTGCGCTTATGGCAATCCCTAATATGATTGCTATAATATGCCTATCTAAAATTGTTACAAAAGAAATGAAATCTAGATCTTGGATCTAATCTAAATAATCTATGGGGGGGGGTCCTGGATCTAAATATGCATCATACTCATACTCCCCTATTTTTTCATCAAACTCTCTCTTTATGTCTTCTCTCAATTTATTGTCTTTAAATATATCAACCATTGTCATCCCAAGAGCTTTTGCTGCATGAAGCATTCCTTTGTGTCCTATTGACATTCCAGAACTTGCAACTACTGACCAAGAATGCCATGGAACTCCTTTAGGAGCTGTTGTTGCTGCCAAGCTAACAACTGGAACATTATAACTTACATCCCCGCTATCAGTAGATCCACCTCCAGGACTGTCAAGAGTCTCTCTTAGTGGTCTTATTTTACCATCTATACCTATTTCAGGTTTTCCATTATTTCTTTGCATTTCTAGTGCAAACATAATTTCTTCCTCAGAGTATTGAATATCGCCTAAAGTTTCAAGGTTTTTTTGCATTACAGCTCCACCGGTTCTATTGGGAAGTAGATCATGAACGCCTGAAATTAATGAAACTTTATGTTCAACATTAGCCATTATAGCTGCCCCTCCTGCCATTTTTCTAACCTGATCATAAATGGGTTGTAGCCCATCTTTAGTAATGTCCCTGACTCTAACCCAAATTCTTGAATAGTCTGGAACAACATTAACAACTTTTCCTGCGTCCTGTATATGATAATGCATCCTCACTGAGGGTTTAACATGTTCTCTATATGCATTAATTCCAGATGTATATAGCTCCAATGCGTCTGAAGCACTTCTAGCATTCCATGGATCAACAGAAGCATGTGATGCCTGTCCTGTAAATTCAACCATAAAATCCACTAATGCTAGGGATGGTTGAACATTTGCTTCAGTTTTATCAGCAGGGTGCCAGTCCATCACAACATCTACGTTGTCAAACACCCCATCTCTTATCATCCAGAGTTTACCAAAAAATTTTTCTTCTGCTGGAGTTCCAAAATATTTGACAGTCCCTTTTAGGCTTCCTTTTTCAATTAATTCTTTAATAGCAACCGCAGCACCTAGACTAGCTGTACCAAATAAGTTATGACCACACCCATGGCCCGCACCTCCATCAGTAAGTTCATTTTTATAAGGAACTGTTGTCTGAGATAAGCCAGGCAAAGCATCAAACTCTCCAATAATTCCAATTACAGGACTTCCCTCTCCAAACGTTGCTGTAAATGCTGTTGGCATGCCTGCTAAATCTGAATCAACATCAAAACCATTTTGCTTGGCATACTCCATTAAATACTGTGCAGATTTTTCTTCCCTAAATGCTACTTCAGCTAAATGCCATATGTTGTCACTTATTGTTATAAGCTCATCTGACTTTTGCTCTATAGAACTTAATAGCTGTTTTTTTAATTTATTTACGCTCTGCGCATTAATAGTTCCAAAAGAAAGCATTAATATTAGAATTGGAAGAAAATTTTTCATTCGTTAATAATTTAAGTTTTTATTAATAATGTAATTTACAAATAATATTTATTTTTAAATATGAAGCTTTTTAAGGATGTCAAAGGAAATAATATTGATCCTGTAGACCATACACTCTCTATATTAAAAGAATATCCTTATGCCAAAATTCATATAGGATCTGACTCTCAAAATGTAGGAAAAAAAACAAATTATACAAGTGTAATAGCATATAGGCTTGGCACAAGAGGGGTGCATTATATTTTAAGCAAGTCTTCTTGTGAGGCAATAAATGATATTTGGAAAAGACTCTGGCTTGAAGCAGAATATAGCATTCAAGTAGCAGAGTGGTTGACTAAACAAGTAAGTGTTAAAGTCGAAATTGATATGGATTATAATTCTGATGAAAACCATAAATCTAATAAGCTAATCTCTGCAACTAAGGGATGGGCAAATTCATTGGGTTATAAAGTAAATGTGAAACCTAATAATCAAATAGCAACTAGAGCTGCAGACCACCATTGCAAATAACTATGTTAATAAACTGAAAATTTTATCACCCCCATACCTAACAACATCTGTGGATGGAATTCCAGTTTCTTTTTCAACATTAGTAATAACCTCTTTTGCCTTTTCCTCTGACATTAAGGTTGTGTTTAGAGCCACTCCTATAACTTTTGCTTTTGGATAAGTTCCTATGACTGAGGCTAGACTTTCATTTAGATCTATAAATTTTTTTAAATCAGGAATTTTAATGTTTTCAAGCGATCTTAATGAATCATTTCTAGCAATATGACAGAGAATCATGTGAGTTGGACATGTTCCTCTCATTAAAGGGAGAGTTGCTGTGCTTCCAGGATGTAATATTGACCCTTGTCCTTCAACTATTACAATATCTTTTTCTTTTTGTTCTAGAACAGCTGTTTCCACTGCTCCACAAGCATGATCCAATTTATATGCATCTAAAGGAATTCCCTTACCTGTTACAGTAATTCCAACTTGACCAGTTGCAACAAAACCCGCATTTATTTTTTTCTCTATTAAATAAGAATATAGTTCAAGACCAACAGTCATTTTTCCTGCAGCCATGTCTGTTCCTATCATTAATATTCTTTTATTTTTTAGTTCAGCAGATCTTGCAGATCCAATTTGTGGAATGAACTTTGGAACTCTAGTATCCCAAATCCATTGGTTATCATTTATTATATATTTGGAAAAACCAGGAGATATCTGATCATGTAGTCCATTAATTATTGACATTCCATTTTCTAAGGCTTCTTTAATAACAGAATCCCATGATTTAGGTCTAATCCCACCTGATGTTAAAACTCCAAAAAGAAGGACATTGGATCCCATCAATTTTGCTCGCTCAATACTTTTTACTATTGGAATATCTTTTTTGATAATTGAAAGATCAGAAATATTTTTACCCGCAAATACAGAGTCTACTACACATAAAATTTCGTTATCAAGATATCTGAGTGCACTAATGCCCATCTTACCATAATCATCATCAAGGCTAGATTCCATCCATACAGCAACTTTGTCCGTCGGCTTAAGCATAATTTTCTGCTTTAAGTTTTGCTCCGTGTCCTGGTAATGAGTTAATCATAGTTACACCATCAATCATAAAAGTTCCTTCACTTGGATCTGGGTTTAAGTTATAATGTGAGTCGAGATCTACATAGTCAATAATTCCAGTTATTGAGGCTCCCGCCGAAATACTGACTGAAGATTCACTCATACATCCAATCATGGTCTTTAATCCATGAGATTTAGCAACATTTAAAATTTTCAGGGCTTCCGTTATGCCTCCACATTTCATAAGCTTTAAATTTACTCCGTCTACATGTTGATAGTTATTGGCTACATCTTCCGCAAACCTACATGACTCATCAATAAAAATTGGAAGAGGTCTGCCTTCAAATAAAAATTTCAATTTATCTTCATCTCCTTCGACCAGCGGTTGCTCAATATATTCAGCATCTCTTTCAGCTAACCATTTCATCATCAATTTTGCCTCGTCCAAAGACCATCCTCCATTTGCATCTACTCGTATTGCAATGTTTGATTTTTTTGTTGATTCAATAACTTGAGAATAAATAAGCTTATCATATTCTATACCCTCTGGGGAACCAAGTTTAACTTTTAGAGCTCTTACCTGTGGATTGCTGATAATCATTTCTACTCTTTCCTTAACTATTTCTGGGGGGTTAATTCCAACTGTAATTGAAGTAGGGACCTTAGGTTTAGGAAGGCCTAATAAATCTTTTAATGGAAGTTTAGCTTTTTTTGCAGTTAGGTCCCAAAGTGCAATATCAATGCCGGCCAGAGCACATGCAGGTATTTTTAAATCTTTACTCCTTTGACAAACCTCGTGAATAGATAAATCATTTATGTCTGAATTTATTAATCTTGTCAAATGAGCTTGAACTTCTTCTGCACTTTTAGCACCTTCTGTTTTCCCAGGAGCAGACTCACCCCAAGCAGTTATTCCATCTTTAACTATTTCAATGAATAAATTTTGAGACTTATTATGAACACCTCTGCTTATTTGAAGTGGGTGTTTTTTTTTAAGGTTTACAGTATGAAAATTAACTACCATTTCACTAAAAATGAAAGTCTAAGTTAATGTTTTTATTGATTTTTTTGCTTAAAAGTATCTAATGCTTCTCTTTTATAGATAGGAGTTCTATTTCTTCTAGTTATCCAGGTAAGTTTACGTTTTTCATGATACCTAATAAGAGTGCTTTCGCTCAATCCAAGATATTCAGCTGCTTGCTTTCTTGGAAGATAATGTATGTGGTCCGGAAGATTTGAACAGTCATAATCTGAAGACATAAGTTCCAGAAAACTTCTTTCTATTTGTATGTCAACCTTACTTACTCTTCTACCTTGATAGTAAACCGACCTTACCCCATCTGGAAAATAAATCTCATCTATATCTGTCCACTTTTTATACATTGGTTTTTTATAGTCTGTAAAGTTAAAAAAAATATTGTTAAATTCGTATTTAACTGTAGGTTAATAATTTAACAGCCGAAAAAACCTTTGGAATAGGTCTAAGCAAAAGACTAAAACTACTAAGAAGGAAGAAGAAAAAGAAGTCTAAGAAGAAGAAGTCCTGAGTATGTTTAGTTAGTTATTCAAGGCATAAATTTAAGACCTGTAGTTAGCCACAAGTAATTTTGGGCTGTTCTAATGTTTTTTGCTAATTTGCGATTCATAAAAATTAAATCATTGAAAAATTTTTACTTCTTAACTGTTTTAATATTACTGAGCTGTTCCGATAAAGTTAGTATGCAGGAATTTGATTCTGCAGAAATTATTAAAACAATTGTTTTGCCAAAAACAATAAATGAAACTTCAGGTCTTGAGTTTTATAATAAAAACTTTATAACGCATAACGATTCTGGGGATGGTCCGTCTCTTTATGTATTTAATGAGAATGGAGATTTAATTAAAACCATAGATTTAAATAAGGGTGCAAATTTTGAAATAGAAAATAATGACTGGGAAGATATTGCTAGTGATGACAAATATCTTTATGTTGCTGATACTGGAAATAATTTTGGAAATAGAAGTAACTTAAATATTATTAGAGTTAACAAAGAAGACGATTATAAAGTAGATGGTATAATTGAAATTCTTTATGCTGATCAAGAAACTTTTTTTCCTAGACCAAAACATAAATATGATGCTGAGGCTATTCTTGTTATAGATGAACAACTTGTGTTATTTTCAAAAGACAGAGAAAATTTAAATACAGATTTATATCTAGTGGATAAATTTGAAAAGGCAGCACAAAAACTTACAAGTGAATTTGACTTTAATGTAAACTCTTTGATAACTGGAGGAGACTATAAGAATGAGCTAAAGTTACTTGCATTAGTTAGCTACAACTCTCAAGGCAATCAATATCTTATTTTGTTTGAAAGATTTGATCTAGAAAATCTTGAAGAGAATACATTTAAAAAATACATAATACCATTGGAGAAAGCTCAAATTGAGTCAATTAAAATAATTGATAAAAAAACATTTTGGGTAACATCAGAAGATGAAGGAGTTGGAAATCCCATTATGTATAAATTGAAAGTGAAGTAAAAAACGCTCCAAACAAAACCAATTAACAAAAATTCAAAATTAACCTAGCTAAAAAAAGGACTTAAATCGCATTAGGAGCGTTTTTTGAATCAACCAATCTAAAAGTAGAGTTAATATTCGAGAAATTATTTTAAAGAAAAGTTAAAATTAGTGAAATTGATAGGTCAAACTAATTTTTAAATAAGGATGTCTTGGTGTTCTTTGCATTTCCGTGTCTTTAGACATAGAGTTAAATGTTGACAAAATTTGAAGGTTTCCAAACTTCTTCTGAAGACCTACCTCTATAGTGTTTCTATATTTATTAGAAATCATAGTTAGGGGTGCATTATCATTAAACAGACTCCCCTCTAGCTTGTAATCATGAAAATAATATTCTTGGTGTGATCCTAAATAAAACGAGAATTTATTTTTAGAATTGGTAATGATATTATCAGATAAACTGACCCAGCTCAAGTCTCCAATTAAAAGTCCAAAATTAATACCAGTCATAATTTGATAGGTTCCCATTTTAGAATATAAATTTGTTGTAAAATTTACATTGTCTTCAATTTTAAAACCGCTAAAATAATTAGCAACTAAATTAATTTGAAATTCTTGCGGCATTTGTGACTTCCATGCTAAGTCTGGTAAATTTAAAACAAGATCATGGTAAAGGTTCTGCATCCCCTTAGCTAATGATGCATTCCCGGTTATTCCTATGTTTCCCCCTAAGGTAAAACTTGAGTTATCAGAAATTTGTTTTTGTTTAGTCATCTCCAAAAAAAGATATCCACTGTATGGATAATCATATTGTAATGGATTTATCTCATACCTACTTGAAGGTGTATAAATTAACTGCCCTATTTTAAGATGATTAAAATAATTCTTATTATCTATATTTTTTAGTGACGAAAAAGAAAGAAAAATTCCACTAGAATAATACATATCTCTACTATCAAAGTATAGGTCATTATCAACATCTAGATTAATCTGGTTTTGAGTATATAACGAATTAAAAGTCAATAAAGAAAAACAGATGATTAAGTAAAAGATTATTTTTTTAAACAATTAAATTAATTTTATTCTAATTTAAACATTATTATTTTTTATGATTAAAATTGAATTAGCTGAAATAACTGACCTTGATAGGATAATGGAAATTACTAAGGCTTGTGCAATAGATTTAATTAGTAAAAATATTTTTCAATGGAATGAAAATTATCCAAGTAAAGAAGCCTTTAAAAAAGATATAGAAAAAAATACTCTGTATGTCTTTAAAAATAAATTACAAATTACTGGATGTATTTCAATTTGTGCAGATAAAGATGAAGAATATGAAGATGTGGAATGGATCACAAAAGACTTCAAAAACTTATACCTTCACAGGCTTGCTGTTCACCCTGAATATCAAAAAAAGGGGATTGGTAGATCATTAATGGATTTTGCAGAAGAGTATGCAAAACTAAATGGATTTAAATCTGTAAGACTTGACACTTTTAGTCAAAACCAAAGAAACAATAAGTTTTATAAATCAAGACAGTACGTTCAGCTTGGTGATGTTTTTTTTCCAATGCAAAGTAAGTTTCCATTTCATTGTTACGAAAAAATCATAAACTAAAACCCTAGATCCTCTAGATCTTTTTTCTTTTTAGAACTTTCAATATTTAAGTTTTCACAATCTAAAGGTATTGTAACTATTTCTGGCACAGGAAAGTCTTCCGATGAAATTCCTAGTTCAGGATTTAAGTATGCATTTTTCATAAACTGGCCCCATATTGGTAGAGCCATTGTTGCTCCTTGCCCAAAAGCTATTTCTTCAAAATGTATAGAACGATCTTCCCCTCCAACCCAGACTCCAGTAACTAAATTAGGAACCATTCCCATAAACCATCCATCACTTTGATTTTGGGTTGTTCCTGTTTTTCCTGCTATGGCATTTTCAAATGCATATGGATATCCTGTTATTAAGTTTTTATAAATATAATTAGTCTCCTCTAACCCTGAATGTCTTAATCTTCCCCCAGAACCATATTTAGTAACTCCCTCCATTAAGTTTACAGTGACGTAGGCTGCTTCCTCACTAAGTACATCAGTAGTTTGAGGTATTACTTCATATAGTGGTACTCCATTTTTATCTTCTATTCTAGTAATAAAAATTGGTTCTATATATATTCCTTTATTAACAAAAGTGCTATATGCTCCAACCATTTCATAAAGACTTATATCCGGTGTTCCAAGTGCTATAGAGGGGACCTCTGGGAGATATGATTGAATTCCCATTTTCTTCATCAAAGTAACAACTGGTTTTGGACCAACCTGATCCATTAGTCTTGCACTAATTGTATTAATTGAATTTGCTAGAGCATTTTTTAAATTTCTAGTTTGCCCATATTTATCACTTGAATTTGATGGACACCAAGCATCCATATTTCCATGCTTCATTGGTTCTATGCAATAAAGAGCATCTGGAACAGTATAGCAGGGGGAAAGTTTTAATTGATCTATAGCTGTAGCATATAGAAAAGGTTTGAAAGTTGATCCTATCTGGCGTCTTCCTTGCTTAACTTGATCATATTGAAAATGTTTATAATTAAAACCTCCTACCCATGCTTTAACATGACCTGTCTGAGGCTCCATAGACATCATAGATGCACGTAAATGAAATTTATAATATCTTATAGAATCTATTGGTTTCATTATTGTATCAATATCTCCATTCCACGAAAATACTTTCATTGGTGTATCTACTTGAAAGGTATCCCAAATTTCATCATCATTTTTTCCGCTTAACTTCATCTTCCTCCATCTCTCTGATCTCATTGCTGATAATTTAATTAATGTATCTACTTGACCTTCTCTAAGATCTCTAAAAGGGGGAGTCGGATTTTCTTCTGATTTTTTATTCTGAGCAAAGAATTCTGATTGAAGACTTTTCATATGCTCATTTACTGATTCTTCTGCTATATTTTGAAGTCGAGAATCAATTGTTGTATAAATTCGTATACCGTCTCTATAAAGATTATATCTTGATCCATCAGGCTTTGGGTTGTCCCTTAACCACTTATTCATAAATCCTTGTAGATAGGCTCTAAAATATGTGGCTAGACCTTCCCTATGTGACTCAGGAGAATAATCAATTTTTAATGGAAGTGATGTTAATGAATCTCGTTCATCTTTTGTTATCATCTCATTTCTAAACATCTGTTGAAACACAACATTTCTTCTTTCAGTAACAATTTTAGGCCTTCTTAATGGATTATAATATGAAGAGTTTTTTAACATTCCAACTAGTGTAGCTGCATCCTCAATTAATAAAGAATCAGGAGTTTTATTAAAATATATCTTTGATGCTGATCTAACACCATCAGCTGTATTCCCAAAATCATAAACGTTCAAATACATTGCTATAATCTCATTTTTAGTATATCTCTTCTCTATTTGGATAGCTAAGACCCACTCCTTGGCTTTTTGAAGGACTGCTTGAAATGTACTTCTTGACCTAACGCCTACAAAAAGTTGTCTAGCTAGTTGTTGACTTATTGTACTGGCTCCTCCTCTGGTATTTAGAAACGCAACTGCTCTTAGAGTTGATCGAACATCAATCCCTGGATGATCATAAAACCTCTCATCTTCAGTTGCAATTAATGCATTAACTAAATTATCAGGAAGCTCCTCGAAAGTTATAGGCGTTCTATTATCGTTAAAATAAAATTTCCCTAATATCTCACCATCAGATGAAATTATCTGTGTAGCTAGATTAGTGTTTGGGTTTTCTAATTGCTCAAATTCTGGCATTTCTCCAAATGTTCCATTACCAGCAAGAATAAATAATCCAAAAAAGAATATTAGACCTGTTACTAACGAGGCCCAAAGTAATCTTATTGTGAGTAATCTTTTCATATCAATTAATCTTGAACTTTAATTTATTTGACCTGCCTTTTTTAAATATTTTATGACTGTTTCGTTTTCCTCTTCTAAGGTGCTTTTGTTTATCATAAGATAGTTCAATAGTATCAATACATTCTTTAGAACAACAACTATTCATCTTTTCTTTACACTCATTACATTGAATAAAAAGAAGGTGGCATGATTCGTTTGCACAATTAACATGGGTGTCACAAGGGTTGCCACATTGATGGCAATTAGAAACTATCTCATCTGATATTCTTTCACCCATTCTCTTATCAAAAACAAAATTTTTACCAAGAAAATTATTCTCTAATTCCCCCTCCTTTACTTGTCGTGCATATTCTATTATTCCTCCCTCAAGTTGAAAAACATTTTTTATTCCTTTATGTTTTAAATATGCACTTGCCTTCTCACATCTTATACCTCCAGTGCAATACATTAGATAATTTTTTTCTTTTCCGTTCTTTTCAAGCTCTTTATCAATTGTTTTAAGTGACTCTCTAAAAGTATCTACATCTGGTTTAATAGCACCTTTGAAATACCCAATTTCACTTTCATAATGATTCCTCATATCTATACATACAGTATTTCTATGATTAAGTTTTTGATTAAATTTTTGAGCATCAAGATGTTCACCAATTTTGGTTACATCAAAAGAAAGGTCATCAAGTCCATCTGCAACTATTTTCTCTCTAATTTTAATGGTAAGTTTTAAAAATGACTTGCTGTAATGTTCCAATGCTATATTAAGTCTAATATTATTTAAAGGAACTATGTCAGATATTGATTTTTTAAATCTATCAAGGCTTTCTTTTGGGACAGATAATTGGGCATTAATTCCTTCCTTGGCAATATATATTCTTCCTAATACATCCATTTTAGACCATAGAATAAAGAGATGGTCTCTAAACAAAGAGGGGTTACCAAGATTAAAATACTTATAGAAAGAAAGTGTAATTCTTTCCTGAGAATTTTTATCAATAATTTGGGCACGCTCTTCAGCGCTAAGTTTATTGTACAGTTGCATGCTATACTAATATAGAGTGCAAAATTACAACTTTTTAATAACCTTATGTAAATTTCAGTCAGTTAAACCTTCTTGCTTGGGGCCTATCAATATATACTCAGTTTGTCTGCCTTTAATATATCTAAACCCATCCTCTCCAAAAAATCCTGGTACTTCTAACATTATTCTAATATCTTTTTTCCACTCGGGAAGATATACTGTTGTGTTTAGTTCAATTGCATAGGATGTGTTGAATTGTAATGGGTAGTCTCCTGAAAAAGGAACTCCTCCTTGTGAGTCCCACATTCCAAGTGTGGTTCCAGCTGAGTGGCCGTATGTACCAAGGGGGTGAGTATAAATTGAGGGTCTTAACCCCTCTGCTTTACCTTGAGCCAGTGATTTTTTTAAAATTTCATTACCTGTAACTCCTTGTTTAAAATTATTTGTAAAAATATCCTGTACCCTGTTCCCTTCTTTCAAAGCGTTTATTAGGTAGTCCGGAGCATTAACTTCCCCGGGTTTGAGGATATATCCTAATTCCTGAGTATCAGTATTTAATGTCAAGTATGTAATACCAAAATCACAATGAATTAGATCTCCTGGTTGTATGATATCAGATTTAGATAATCCATCAAATGCATATAAATCACTATTATCTTCTCTTTGAACATCAACACTAGGGTGAAACCAAGTGTCAAGTCCAAGGTCTAACACCTTTTCTCTCATCCACCAAACAACGTCATCTGTAGTCGTAATTCCTGGAGTTATTACTTTAGTTGAAAATGCCTCTCTAATAATTGAGCTACTAATTTCAACTAATTGAGCAAAGATTGTCATCTCTAAATCTGTTCTTGTTTCAATCCAAGCTATCGAAAGATCTTGTGCTGAAACAAGTTTCTTTCTATAATTTGATGGAAGAACATTGTAGAGCTGGTCATGATGATACTTGCTAAGACCGTCTGCAAGTTTCTCATAGCTTGATGTATTAATTCCAATTTTATTTGGATTTTTACTTATTATATATTCTTTTAGAGCTTCCCACTGATTTGGCTCCTCTTCTTTGTTCCAAATTGATGGAATATTATCACCAAATGCATATCTAGCAATTGCTACAGCATCAAATTCTTTAGTCTTTTTATCAAG
>CENP01068071.1_pt1 | contig 15145 bp, 11 predicted proteins | sample 361281 | NCBI WGS metagenome assembly CENP01 (sample SAMEA2591122, study PRJEB7988) | marine metagenome | biome: marine biome (ENVO:00000447); feature: deep chlorophyll maximum layer (ENVO:xxxxxxxx); material: saline water (ENVO:00002010), including plankton (ENVO:xxxxxxxx) | depth 70 m
CTTCTTCCCAGATTGCTACAGGAACATAGATCACAACAATAAGAAAAAATAAAGCTAAGATTATTACTACTTCTAGTAGGTCGGTTTTATTGTTTTGTGTTAACTGCATGTTAAACCATTAATATTCATAAAGATAATTTAGTTTTTTAATATTAATTAAGACAATCCTCTACTTATAGCTTTATCATTAATTGATTAGGGTATAGGTAGTCCTTTCAAATCCTGCCTTTCTTATGCGTTGATATTAATAATTTCTATTGTTGGTGTATACTTCTTTTATATTCAGTATATGGCTAATAATACTATCCTACTTGGTATAAAAAGTGTAAAAGGAAAAACTACCAGCAATCTAAAAACAAAAATAGAAGGAATTATTTATATTCTAAAACCCTATTTGAAGAACTCAATGGTAAACAACATATTTACAGATCTATTTTTGAAAATGGTATTTCAATAGGTTTAAGGGTCTTCTCTAAAGATTCAATAGTTTTTTTAGCTTCTTTTGATAATTTTTTAGGAGTATCAATCTGAACTTTAACTAGTTGATCCCCATTTGATCTCGTGCGGATTCGTGGAAAACCTTTACCTTTCATTCTTAAAACCTGGCCAGATTGGATACCTACCGGTATTTTTAATCCAGCTTTACCATCAACTGTTGGTATTTCAATCTTACCGCCTAAGACAGCTGTTGGGTAGGATATATTCACTTCTAAAATGACATGCTCTCCATCCCTAACAAAATATGGATGTTCTTCTTCTTCGAACATAACAATAAGGTCACCTGGATGTCCTGATACATCTTCATTACCCTGGCCATTGAGTGTCATATAATTTCCTTCCTCTACTCCAGCAGGAACCTTTATCTTAATAGTTTCTTCTTTCTTAACCATGCCATCAGGTCCTGAGCCAGGAGGTCTATTACCTACTCGTTTTCCAGAACCTTCACAGTGAGGACAAATTGAGGCGGAACGCATCTGGCCAAGTATTGTATTTTGCACGGTTGTCACCTGGCCTTGACCTTGACATGTGGGGCATGTTATCAATTCAGCTCCTTCGGCTAAGACCGAACGCTTTATCTTTATCTTTTTTTCAATACCTTTTGCTATTTCTTCAAAGGATATTTTTAGTTTTATTCGGATATCACTTCCACGACCTCTCTGCCTACCTCCTCGAGATCCGCCACCAAAAATACTTTCAAAGGGACTGCCACCAAAGATATCTCCAAACTGTGAGAATATATCATCCATACTCATATGGACACCTCCACCAAACCCACCTTGACCCGGGTTATCTCCCATACCAACGCCTGCATGCCCAAATTGATCATACCGGGAACGCTTTTGTTGATCACTTAAAACAGCATAAGCTTCAGCTGCTTCTTTGAATTTGACCTCTGCTTCATTATCATCAGGGTTCTTATCAGGATGGTATTTAAGCGCAAGCTTCCGATAGGCTTTTTTTATTTCATCTTGGCTAGCCTGTTTAGAAACACCAATTACATCATAAAGATCTCTCACTTTTTATTCACAATAACTTTTGCATGCCTGATGACCTTATCACGATATGTGTAGCCTTTTTCAAAAACATCAAGAATTGTGCCATCTTCATGTTTATCATCTGATTGTGTAAGCATTGCATCATGAATATCAGTATCCATCTTATCACCTTTTTCCCCATAAGGCTCAATATTTAAGCTATCAAAATATTTACTTATTTTAGATTGAACTAGGCCAATACCATCCAGAAGTGACTCATTAGAGGCATCTTCAGAATCGATCATTCTATTTATATCATCAAGGATCGGTAGAAAACCAAGTATAATATTTTCCCCATCATATTGAAGTAACCTTGATATCTCTTCCGCCTTTCTTCTTCTAAAATTATCAAATTCAGCTTTCAATCTTATATGCCTATCCTGTAGTTCATCATACTGATCTTTTAATTTCTTTTCTTCTTTCTTACCAGCCAATTTTTGTTTGTCTTTTTTAACTTTTTGTTTTGGTTTATCAGAAGATTTATCTTTTGATTTTGGCACTTAGCCCCCATTTAATAATTATGATTAAACAAAATACATAAGGAATTTAAGAGTATCTTTTCTGTTACAACAAGACACTGAAGTACTCTATTTTAAAAAGTTAGATGCAGCGCGATAACTTCCTAAAGTCGTAATTACAATAACCATCAAGAAGAGCCAGAACCAAACAAATGGATCAAAGCTGATCTTGATAGCGAAAGAAGAAAAATTAGAGATCATATAATTCAGAGTTTCTACTGTTAACATCAAAGCTGGAAATACCAAGGCTACTGAAATCAGACCAATAAATATTCCTTCAATAATAAAAGGTAATTTTATAAAAGACCTTGTTGCTCCAATAAGTTGTAGCGTCATGATCAGTTCTCGTCTTGAGAAAACAGAAAGTTTAATGGTATTATAAATAATCAAAATAGTTACTAAAAGGATGATACCCGAAAGATATGGAAGTTGGTCAACGATCTTTTTATAATTCCTTTCTATCTTACTAATAAGATTACCCTGATATCTAATTTCTTCAATTTGCCCAACTGAACGTATTTTTTCAATGATTGGCTCAACTCTGATCAGATTGCGTCGATTTCTATCTACATTGACTACCGCGCTGACAGGTAAAGGGTTGTAACCTAAAAGATCAACAATATTTTCTCCAAATTGATCTTTGAAAATTCGTACAGCATCCTCTTTTTCAATGATCGTGGCATTTCGCACCCCATCTATTTGTTTTATGCTATGAATCATACCAACAGCTTCTTCATTTGATACGCCTTGTTTAAAAAATACTTCAATTTTATACTTCGATCGAAGATAGTTTAATAGCTTGTGCGTATTATTCCCTGCGGTGGCCATAATTCCAACAATATAAAGCGCAATAAATAAGGAAAACACAGCAGTTAGAGCGGTCATTTTATGTCGCCATGTATTTTTTATTCCTTCTACTACTAAATAAAGAAATTTATCCATTTATCTTACCCTTAAAATGCCATCCTTTATCTCATAGATCGGACGACCACGTCCCTTGATCAAATTGTAATTATGAGAAGCCATTAAAATGGTTGTTCCTGTTTCATGTATGGTTTCGAGGAGACGGACGAGTTCAAAAGAGGCAACAGGGTCTAGATTTCCTGTTGGCTCATCAGCCAGTATAATATTAGGTTCCTTTATTATGGCTCTAGCCAAACACGCTCGCTGTTGCTCGCCACCAGAAAGTTCATTAGGAAGATGTTCTGCCTTTTTATCTAGGCCGACCAGCTCCAATGCCTCATCAACTCTATCTGGTATTTCTTTGCTACTAAAGCCAAGTACGTGCAAAGGGAGCGCAACATTATCAAAAAGATTCCTATCGCCAAGCAATTTATAATCTTGAAATACCATTCCAATTGATCTACGCGCTTTAGCGATTATTTTTTGGGATGCATTACTCGACATTAATCCATTTACTTTTACCAGGCCTGTATCTGGCAATAGATCGAAATAGATCAGACGCATCAATGTAGTTTTTCCAGAACCCGTTGGGCCAATTAAGAATGTGAAATCACCATCCTCGATGGTCATGTTCAAATTATTTACGCCATAGCCTTTGCTATGGGCATAGGATACATTTTGGAATTCAATCATGAAATATTCAGCTATTAATTGAGCCTCAGAAAATAGTGAAGATACCTGCTTATTTAATGGATTTTCTTTTATGAAACTTATGGATACGTATTGGTCTTTATGAACTATATTCCTCGCAAGTTAATTGTGACAATTTTATCATCTTAAATCACAGGTTTTAAATTCAAACGTAAAAGTATGGAATTCTCAATTATAATTGATTGTGTCATCGTATTTGCTTCCATTATAATGCTATGGAAAGGAGCAGACTGGTTGGTTGATTCTGCTGCTGAAATAGCTCATACATTAAAGATTTCCGACCTAGTGGTTGGTCTCACAGTAGTCGCATTTGGTACTTCAGCGCCAGAGTTTGCAGTAACCATCAGTGCAGCTATCACAAAACAGACAGATATCTCGATTGGTAATGTGATTGGTTCAAATATCTTTAATTTAGGATTTATTCTTGGTGGAACAGCAATGATACGCCCTATAGCGACTAATAAAAAAATGTTTGAACGCGATGGGCTATTTTTGCTTATAACAACGGCTCTTATATTCTTTTTATTCTTTGGATTTGATGGTTGGACAGCAGGTGATTCATTTACTCAGTATGAGGGTGTATTACTTTTTTCGCTATTGATCGCATACGTTGCCTTTTTATTTATCAAGAAAGACCCACCGGAAGAGGTCAACCCCGATTCAGCTACCCTAGAGTCTTATGCATTTTTTCTGATTGGGTTAGTCATGATCGTGGCTGGAGGCCATCTGATGGTGGAACATGCATCAAATGTTGCAAGATACCTCGGGGTTTCAGATTGGGTCATTGCTGTTACAATAGTGGCAGCAGGAACTTCAGCACCAGAGTTTGCGACATCAGTTGCAGCTGCACTTAAAGGGCGTCATGGCATAGCTATTGGAAACCTTATCGGAAGCGACCTATTCAATCTTCTCGGAGTCCTAGGCCTAGCTGGCATAATAAATCCAACAATGATTTCTGAGGATATATTCAGTAGTGTTTTTCTTCTTGTTATCATGGTAGGCCTTACTCTTCTTATGATACGTACTAACTGGAGACTTAGTCGCGCTGAAGGAACCATCTTAGTTACCATCAACCTCATAAGGTGGTATTTCGACTTTGCTGGAAGCTAACTGTAAAGTTTTTGTTGCTCTATATATTCCCAAACGGGAAGAGTGACCATATACCTGATCGTCTTATTATCTACCCATCGTTTTCTTATATTTGTAGAAGAAATCTCAAACCGTGGAATATTCGCAAATTGTATTCTGTGTAATATCCAGGCTGGTATATCGCTTGGCCTAAACCCGGGCCTTATAGCAACCACTACCTGACATTCTTCAAGGATGGACTCTGAATCCTTCCAGTTATGAAAATCAAGTAAACAATCGCTGCCAATTAGATAAAATAGTTTGTCATCTTTAAAATTCAATTCATTCTTGATAGCTCTTATTGTTTCGATTGTATAAGAAATACCCCCTCGTTTGATCTCGATATCTGATATTTCAAAATTAGGATTACCCTCTACCGCTAGTTTTAACATTTCAACACGGGTAGCTGGAGCAGAAAAGGCCTTTTTATTAGGTGGTTTGTTGGCAGGAACAAAGATAACCTTATCAAATTTTTCTGCCTCAAATACTGTCTGCGCTATCAATAAATGGCCTATGTGGGGAGGGTCAAATGTTCCCCCAAAAAGACAGATTTTCATTCGTTTTCCTTAGCAATCTTCCTTTTCATATCATCAATGATCTCTTCCACCTCAGCATAAAGGCCACTACCAATCAGATCTATCTCATGCTTGATTAAGAATGCGGTCGCATCTTCGAGCTCTCGATTTTTTGCCAATGCTTTTGCCATCCCTTGATGTGCAAAAATAATGAAGGATGTATCATAGTATTGGTCCATGAACGACTGAAAAGTCATTTTCGCTGATTCATATTCTTCTAATTTCAAATAGAGTATACCGGTCTCGTACAATTTTTGGCCTAGTTTTTCTCTCAATGATTCAATTGAGGAGATTACATCATCATTAAAATTTGAATTTGGGTAATCATCCAGAAATTCTTGATATCTTTCTAGCGCCTTTTCAGTATACTCTTGGTCATGGTAGTATTTTGGAGATTCGATGGTATATGCTTCACATATCTTAAAACGCGACTCCTCGACAAAAGGACTAAAACCCATTCTACGGGTCAATTTTTCATATTCTGCAACTGCAAGCAAATACTCTTTATTTCGAAAAAAAGCTTCGCCAAGATAATATTGTGCATCATCCCCAAGATCAGAACCTGTACCTCTAAGAAGAACATTTTTAAAATCGGTTTGAGCTTTTAGATATTTTTCATTCTCTAAATTTTTTAGGCCAAGATCAAATCGTTCTTGGATAGATATCTGCCCATCTCCTTTTGAGCCTGCACAGCATAGAAAGAGGAGCATTGTTCCAGTAATTAGTAGATAGTTTTTAATTTTCATTAGAAAAATACCGAAAATTTAATACCACCCACTGCACTTGGGTTATTAGGGTTATAAACAAGGTCAAATTTTGGTTTAATTGATGCTTCTTTATTTTCAACTCTGGCATTTTTTTGATTGGTCCAAACTGACTCGATCCCACTGATAACATGATTAAACATTAGAACAGTGATACTATACTTTGCAGCAGACAACATTTGATTTGAGTTGTATCTCTGGTCAATATAATCTTTTTTAAAAGGTGTTTTTATCACCACTTCTATACTATCACCTACATCCTTTTCTTCCCAATACCATTCTTCTCTGGCATCATTCCAGCCCCCCACAAATTGATCGTACTTACCTATATTCTCATAGAAATGTCTATCTCTAACCACAATAATGTCACCAGAATAAAACCACTCTGGATGCATATCTAAACTGTCTGATGATACTCTCGTAATATTTAGTTCATTAGCAAGATCGCCGGTAATGATCAACTTCAGATCATGAGTACCAGTTAAATTTCTCAGAGCCGGGAAATTGGTCCAGGCTACTCCATCAGAAGATGGAGGAGGATTATTAAATCTGTTGTAAACCCAATTATCCATTGTCCAATTCATATCTGCAAAAACCTGATACTCATCTCTGAGTTCTTCTGCTCTATTTTCATAATAACGCCAAGCTAATATGCTGCCCAATTCGACACCTAAAAAGGTAGCAGTTTTCCATAATGGAGACCTATTATAAAACTGACCAGCACCAGGCAGGACTAGTGACATGATCAATGGTTTACCAGGATAATTCGCATGCTCCTTTTCTAGCATTACAACGGAAGAAGTATCTTTGGCAAGAGTACTGTCTTGACCATTTATAGATGTAAATAAAAGAATGAAATTGATACTAAAAATCAAATAGGATCTTAAGATAGGCCCTCCCTTTTTCACCGTATGTAATTTTTTCTTCATTTATTTCTTTATCAAATTTATCAAGAGGTTGATGATATTCTAGCTCAATTGCGGTTGGAAAGTTATAAAAAGAAAAGCCATTTAACCGCCATTGAATTCCTAAAGATCTTTTCATTGAAAAATTATCTACCCAAGCATCTCCAGCTTGAAATATTGCTCCCAGGGTACTATTTTGAAAAATCATCCATTTAAACTTATAATGTTTTTCTCTAAAAACTGGAATCCTAAATATCGCATCAAAAAGAGCACTATTAGTGCCCTGAATAGCATAGAATGGATAACCTCTAATTCCAGGCATCCCACCAAGATAGAAATGGAAAAACGGATCAACACTTTGATTACTTATCCACCCTGCATGAGTTTTTAGAGAAACTGTCCAACGTTTCTCCCATGGCAATTCGTAGTGATAAGAGCCATTGATCTGAAATCTAGCAAGGTTATTCGGTTTGAATTCCTCAAGAAGAGTCCCCGAATCTGAGAGGTTTAGCCCTTCAATAAAATCGTTCTTTTCTAGATCCAAAAGCGTAGAAAGTGAGAATCCCTTAGATGGATTTATAGATTTATCTAGCGTATTCTTTAAAACATTAAAAGACCATGCACTATTAATTGACAAACCACGAAAGTAATCATAAGCTGCGCCAGCCTCTAATACACCATATTCATTTGTCATCACCTCTTCTTGTATGAAAGCGCGATACCATTGGCGAGTCACTGACAGATCAAAAAGGCTTCCATAAAAAGGTAATTTTAGTCCAGAGCGAAATTGAACCAGTCTAAATTTAATATCATCATTGATCGGGTATGTTCCTTGATATAATGAGTTATCGGTAGTATTTCGAGTTAAGTAGTAGGTCTCAAAATAAATTGTTGGGTAAAATCGTTTAAAATCAAATATAAAGAATAGATCGACATCATTTAGTTTATTTACTGAAGCACCGCCAAACAGAGATAGTCTATTGATTATTTCACTAGATGAAAAATAGAAACCTGGCTTTAAGGTACCGTAATCCATCATCAATTTTGGCATAATGAACATGTTGGGAAATTGATCTTCATATGTCTTTGATTTTGAATTATTTAATTCGACTATAGGGGGATTTAATTGATTATTGCTATTATAATCTTCACCATACCCTACAAAATCATCTTCAATGTAAAATATTTTATCAAGCAGCGCGATGTTATAAGACCCTTTATCATAAACAGAATAAAGCACCTTACCATTCTTTGAAACATCAGGCATGAACGCACCACCGGTCACATTTGTAATGTATCCTGCTGAGATATCTGCAGAGTTACTCATATACAAATTAAAAATACCGCTTTTATCTTTTGAATAGACCCTTAGACCAGAGAGATTTTCTGACATATTCCTCTCATCAAATGAACTATTGTTCTCGATGAGATCTATGGTTTCATTGACAAGGTCATAGGAATATATATCTCGATAGTGATGTTTTGTTATATCAAAAATTAGCTGTTTCGTCCTAGGTTCATAATTCAAATGACTTATCATCGGTCTTTCTTTGAAATCAGTCAATTTTTCCGAGCTTTTAGATTTCAGGTCAAGTTTATATATATCCTGTCCACCATCATACGTAGCTATATATGCAATAGAGCTATCTTTTTGAATAAAGACAGGATTAAAAGCCCTTGCGTCGATCGTTAATCTTTCTTCTTTTTCAGTCTCAACATCAAAGGAATATATGTCATAGTATTTAGAACCATATTTATTAGGGTATTTTGATTTTTTTGAAAAATAAATGACCTTTCCATTCGAATTCCAAGTGGGTGCAGAATAAACGCTACTTTTTATTTTTGTTTCTTTACCAGTATCAAATTCATAGTGATACAGGTCAGTCTGACCAAAATAATCATTATTCTTATTTGATAAGTAAATAAAACTATTTTCTTCGGGATGCCATTTGGGGTGAATATTTGTTGTCCCTGTAGTTTGAAGCAGGGTCCCTTTTACTGGCATAACCTCTATTGGTACTACAAGACGTTTATAACGGGCCTCAGATGCAGATTTAAAGTCCATGTATACATCATTCCCACTGACACCTAATATCTTCTTCATGGCAGCGTCTACCGAGAATTGGAAAGGAGATGACAGCTCTTCAAAGATATCTCTCAGGGTCTCTGGCCCATATTCATTGGCGATATAGGTTGATAGGGCATATCCTGAATTATATGTAGACTCATTCCCAATTCCCTTCTTTCCAAATGTATTCATTTCTGTAAAGGTTAGCATATTGTCATGGATCACTCTATCTCTTAGAATCATATCTCTATGAGAGTCCCATATGTCCCAGTCAGCATCTTCATACATATATTGGGCTACTCCCTCAGCAAGCCATGGAGGAACGCTTGTTCCTGGTATGGGATAGCTTACAAGGGTATTTGGATATCCATAAAGTACATCTGGTCGTTTTTCATCTTCATAATTCATCAGTTGGACATAAGCGCCAGGAATCTTTGTACCCGCTTTCATAGATTTTTGGAGAGATATAATATGTACAAATTCATGGGTGATTACATTTTGAAGCCACCTATGGCTACCTCTCAATTCAAAATCTAATGGAGAAGCCCAGATCATTATCTTATTATCATAATAATATGCTGCTCCATTAGAGTAATCATCAGGGTCAATTAGAATGAGATGCGTTTTCTGTTCTGGCTCATATTCATAAAATTCTGTGATGGGTAGATATATCTTTTCAGCTACCGTAGCTGCTTCACGGGCCGTCATTTCTGTTTCATCATGGAAATGTATCTTAAAATGTTCAGTTTCAATGGTGTGCCAATTGAGCTCGGGATGATTATACTGAACCTGCCCATAGGACAATGATAATAGTAAAAAATTAAGGACTACTTTTTTCATCAATGAATAACAGCAATTTTGATAATATTTCTTTCAACACTTTCATTATCCGAAACTTCCACATGAGCAAAATAAACACCTGATTCGATATCTGATACGTCCCAAGTCCATTCATTGATCTGGATACCACTATTATTAGGGAGCGAGCTGAAAGATCTTAAGAAATAACCCGCTAGATCATATATCATTATTTTGATATTCTGCGCTCCTTTAGACTCTACACGCAGTGTTCCCATCTGTCCTCTAATAGGATTAGGGTAACCGTATGATCTTGTCAACACCTTATCTGAAATTGGATTAAAAGTATAGTCCAGATCGATCTCTCTAGTCCTACCTGCATTTCCATTAAAATAGGACCACTTGTTTCCTTTTGAATCTGAATGAGGATCAAATTGATATACAACTGAAGAAGTAATTATGGAGTTGAGACCATCATACTCTCCTAGCCCTACCAGATCATCACCTGGGTCAATAGCGATACTATGGAGAGGAGTACCTTTGCTATCAAAAATATATAGTAATGTCATATCCATTGATCTAGCAATGATCTCTGGAGCATCTGTTCCAATCAGATCCAGCGCTAATACTGGTGGTCTTACCAATAGATCAGTTGGGAATCCCGACATTAACAAAAGATCTGGGTTGAAAGCATAAAGAGATCCAGTGGTATCAACAGCCAGGAGATCAGTATTTGCATCAAGGTCAATATCAATACCTGCTATGTATTGAAAATTATTTGCACTCCATTTTGTTTCAGGATTTCCAAACTTATCTACAGTTATTCCTTGACTACCGAGGTCTATGCCAAAATTGTAAGGCTTTGCAAAAACCCTTTGTTGGTGATTATCCCATAATGAGGATGAGCTCCAATCTATGGATTTATAATCAGAACTACTGATCGGATATACCAGTGAATCTATCCAATTTTGTTCACTTAGGCTTATCTCATTAGATGAAAGATCAAAGCTATATACTGAAAAGAAACAAGAATCCTGTTCGTATTCAACTACGACCACCTCTGTATGATCTTCTTCTTCAATAAAAGAAACTGATAATTCATTAACTGATGCAGTATGAAAATATTGACGATCTACTGCTAACCCATTCATCAACATTATGTAAAGTGAGTCTTTTCCACCGATCACATCATTTTTCCCATCTCTATTTATATCGAACAACGTGATAAAATGGAAACTAGTATCGGGGTAACCTTCTCTTATGTAAGAATTATTAATCATAAATGACATGGTATCGCGAGCAATACTAATTTCCTCGATTTTTATAAATGTTGATGAACCATCATTCGAATCAGATGAGGGATATGTATTTGGACCAAATTCAGGCTTAAGACCACTATAGCCTGGATTTGCTAGCTCATATTGCTTATTACCTCTGAACCACATATCTCCAAAATATCCTGAAGAAGGGTCGTTGAATAAATGAATAGTCGGGTGTCCTATATCCTGAGCACCATCTGCTTCCTCTAAGTCTATACCAGGGTTTGATATATCACTATTGATACCATAATTATCAATAGAGGATGAAATGACTTCTTCATCTATATGCCATATAAGGATTCCTGAAGAAGGAAGACCAATATCATAATTGGGAATATAAGTGACCACTCCATTCGAATCTTTTTCCAAACCTGAAGAATCTTGTAAAATCTCTACATAAGGCGGATAAGACCCATCTTCAGAGTTTTGTCCCATTAGATAACGAATTGAATCTATACTTACACCAGCTCTGAAACTATTATCTCGATTTTCAATCAGAAAATACTCATCATGCCTTATGGGCACCTTAATGACCTGCCCTTCGCTTCTTTTTGGTAGTCGAATATGGTCACCAAAAGTTCCGTAATGCGGGGTTTCCCAGCCGGCATAAATCCTCGACCAGGCTGTAGGTGGTGCTGGCATGATACCCCGACCATTATTAGATCCCTGATCCATCAGTCCAAATACCCCTACCCCACTTTCACCTGTATCAATATTCCAAAGTGGAGGCAACCCAACGGCAAAACCTATCATTAGTACAAATGTACCTGTCATACCATACTGATATTCACATGGTTCAGATGCATCTGAAAACATAGACTCAGAGATATCAAATAAAAGATGATTCTGGCTTTCAGGAAGAATGATTCCATGATCTATTAAATAATCATTTATTACAATTGATGAAAGATCCAGGTGTTCGTTGATCATACTATTGTCTATATATGTAGATGGAATGTCTTCTGGTGTAGGATCTAAAAAAGGCAATGAAAAATCTTGTCCAATACCCGCATGGAATACAACTATTAAGTCATAATTAGAAAAATCTATCTGATCCTCCGCATAAGCTTTTTCAGAGGCATCTCTAAATAATTCTGTTAGTCGCTTTTCCTGAAGTTCAAATTCATTATATGGGTTGTAATAATTCATATATTTTTCAAGTAAATAGCTATTGGTTTGACCTGAGGGATAAATGTGAGACCTTTCAAGATCTATCCCGAATTTTCCATAAGATACTGAAGAGAAATAGCTATTTACTGCAACTAGTTGAGATTCGAAATAATCTATGTCATGAGGAGGACCATCAATAGTATATGCTCCGCACTCTATCCCTTGAGACTCCATTAAAAACTGTCCACTACCAGTTGTACTAGCGAGGTCATCTTCTAGGAAAGATACACGAATTCCGCAGATTTTTAATGGCTCATCTATAGCAGCAGCTAGATTATCGGATAAGCATACCATGAGCAATGGTATGCATGTTAACAACGACCGCATCAATAATATATCTTAATACTCTATATTTAAGGAAAAGCGCATGGTATTAGTGAGTGGGTGTCCTTGCTCACCATAAGTATAACCAAAATCAAACCCATATCCAGAGAATCGTAAACCGATTCCAAAAGTTGGATTACTAATTTTACCGGTCTTATCATAATAAAAGCCTGATCGAATAGCAAAATACTTTCCATACCAATACTCAAGACCAAAATTATGAACTAAGCGGTCTAATTCATTTGAGATAGTTCGATCTTTGGCATTACCCACCTCTTTGATCCCGTATTCATTATACTGACCCCATCCAGCATCACCTGGTGCTCCAGAAGTAGGGACCATTTCATTTTCACCCGGATCTACTTGTCCATTTGAATCAGGGTCAAACCATTTTCCACCATCTACATTTCCATCTCCATCAGCATCAACCCAATCATAACCACCAATAATACCGTCCCCATTACCTGGACTATTTGATCCATAATCGATATCTCCACCAAGTAACCAATCATTGACCCATGAAGTGAACAATGCTAAAAATATTGGGTCGGTATGTGCGATTTCCATCTTACCATCAGAATTATAATCATTTCCAGGGCTCAAGTTTCCATCCTCATCATAACCACCAATATACCCATCTCCATCCCAGTCCATATCTGGATAAGATGAGACTAAAAGTTTATCGACATCATAAACTATGTTTAATTTATTGAACTCACCATTTACCAAGGCATAATTAAGACCTATACTTAGATTAGTAGGTTGGGGATCAGCTTGGTCTGGATCAATAAAAGATACTTTAGGCCCAAGATTTGACAGATTTAATCCAAGAGTAAGATCTGGTAATAGCCATTCCTTATGCATATAGCCTAGGTCAAAACCAAAATCTGTTGATGTTCCCTTTCCTTTTTCACTTCCAGCACCTATTTCAACTAGATGTTGGTACGAGATCTTTGCATTTATTCCAAAAGATTGAGTCTTTGATATTAGTGCACTATAAGAAAGAGTAAAGGCAGTCATATAACTAGTGAAAGTTCCCAGCTCATCACCCGTTTCACTAGTCCTGATCTGTTCTCCAAGGTTAAGGAATATTAAATGACCACCTACTGTACCTAATGTTGGATACCTTTTCCGGTATGCCAAAAACTCATAATAAAGATCATCTGCTAGACCAGGTAACCAATTAACATGCATTAAGGCTAATTCTCTTCCATCAAGGAATCCCAAACCTGCAGGGTTCCAGTAACTAGCATAGGCATCATTAGCGACTGCTGTTTGGGCTTCGCCCATTCCTCCTGCTCTTGCACCGGGTGCAATAAGTAAGAATATTGCTCCGGCCTCGCTTTGTGCGCTAACTGGATAAACTGCGACTATCACTAGAGATAGCGCCAACCCTAAACGTTTCATAGAACGTCTCCTAAGTAATTAATAATATATAGTTTGTCCTCTAAGGACAAGATAATAGCGCTTAAGGTATAGAATTGCTCCAGTTTTTATGAACTATAATATATCTTTTGAACCCTTTCATAATCAAGTATTGATTAATCCCTAATTTATTCTCAATTACTGTAAAAGCCCGAGAGTTATTATAGGTATGTAGGTTATTAATCCAACAGCTAAAAGTTTAATAACAAAAAATGGCAATGTTGCCTGATAGATCTTTGGCATGTCCTCATTAAACCTGTATGCCGATAGAAAAAGGTTCATACCAACAGGGGGAGTTAGAAAGCCAAGTTCTAGATTAGCAATAAATATAATTGCTAAATGCACTGGTTCTATTCCAAAATGGCTGCCTAAAGGAGCTATAAGTGGAACAATGACAATAATGGCTGAAAAAATATCCATTAAACAACCTACCATTAATAAAAATATATTTAGCATTAATAGGAAAAGATACTTGTTCGAAACCGCTTCTTTTGTCCAAGACAGGAGTAGCATTGGAACCTGGGCATCGACTAAATAACTTGTCAAACCCATTGCAACTCCTAAAATGACCAGCACCCCTCCTATTAAGGTCGCACAATCAACCACGATTTTTGGAATGGAGTTTAATTTTATATCTTTATATACAAATACCTCAATGATAAAAATGTAAATAACTGTTATAGCAGCAGTTTCAACGAGTGTAGTAAACCCTCCAAAAACCCCAAGAAGTATCAAAATCGGTAAAAACATCTCCCACTTTGTGTCCCACGAGGCCTTAAGGGCACTATCCATCACAAATTTCTTAAGTTTTATATTACTCTTCTTTCCTTGTATTACTGCCCAAGTAGACAACATAAAGACCAATAAAGTTCCTGGTAGCAGTCCTGCGATAAAAACATCTTTTATGGAAACACCTGCTGTGACACCATAAATAATCAAAGGTAAGCTTGGTGGAAATAATAATCCTATTGATCCTGATACAGTAATAAGCCCCAAAGAAAA
>CENP01225698.1_pt1 | contig 15142 bp, 14 predicted proteins | sample 361281 | NCBI WGS metagenome assembly CENP01 (sample SAMEA2591122, study PRJEB7988) | marine metagenome | biome: marine biome (ENVO:00000447); feature: deep chlorophyll maximum layer (ENVO:xxxxxxxx); material: saline water (ENVO:00002010), including plankton (ENVO:xxxxxxxx) | depth 70 m
GTAGCAACCCAGTTTTTTCCCAATTCCTAAACCATGATGGCCTATCACTATATGCTAAATTATTTTCTTCTGCTGGTTGGTCAATAGTGGTCATTAAGTTGAGCCTGGCCATGGCAGCAACAGCAGGAGCTGTTGTATAGAGAACTGCAATAAAAACCAATGCCCACCCTGCAGATGATCTTGCAGCTTTTACTGATGGAACAGTAAAAAATCTCATGATCACATGAGGCAAACCCGCTGTACCGATCATTAGAGATAAGGTGTAAAAGAACATATTAAATAAACTAAGGCGCTTATTGGTAGTATACTCTTTAAATCCAAGTTCCGTAACAATCTGATCTAGTTTATCTAAGAGATATGATCCATCTTCCATCGTTCCACCTAATCCAATCTGAGGGATGGGATTTCCTGTTAACATGAATGAAATAAAGATAGCAGGTATCGTATAAGCTATGATCATAATCACATATTGTGCGATCTGTGTATAAGTAATTCCCTTCATCCCTCCCATCACAGCATAGATAAAGACAATACCCATACCGACCATTAGGCCTTGATCATAATCAACCTCTAAGAACCTTGAGAATGCAACTCCAATGCCTTTCATTTGACCAATCACATATGTGACGGAAGCAATAATTAAACAAACCACTGCTACTACTCGCGCGGTCTTGGAATAATATCGATCACTAATAAATTCGGGGACCGTGAAGGAACCATGCTTTCTTAAATATGGAGCTAATAAGAGCGCTAATAATACATAGCCTCCAGTCCAGCCCATTAGAAAAACTGACCCACCATAACCAAGAAAAGCAATCATGCCTGCCATGGAGATAAATGAAGCGGCTGACATCCAATCAGCGGCTGTAGCCATTCCATTTGCAACTGGGTGAATATCTCCTCCAGCTACATAAAACTCATCTGTAGTACGTGCTCTAGCCCAAAATGCAATTCCTATATAAATGGCAAATGTGATACCAACAATTATAAAAGTGAGAGCTTGCAGAGACATGTTAATAAGCCTAAAGTTTTATTTATTTGAGGGTCTGTATCGTTGGTCGATCTCACCCATTTTAAAAGCATAATAAAAGATTAAGATCACGAAAATATAAATCGAGCCTTGTTGCGCAAACCAGAATCCAAGTTTATATCCACCTAATCTTATTTCATTCAATTGATCAACTAGAATAATGCTGAATACATAAGAAGATAAGAACCAAATGAAGAGGCACTTTAAAATAAGGTTAATATTCTCTTTCCAATAGCTCCTGTCTTTGCTCATTTTTATTTGTTTTTCTGTTAGAATTCAAAAGATCTTTTGAGTTGATGGCTTAAGTATGAAAGAATGACCGCAGCAAATACATCAGCGATTGGAGAAACATTAGGAAATCCAAAATTCCATATAATTACGCCTAATAGCCAGATTAAATAAACCTTCAAATCAGGCAGATATTACATAAAATAATTTCAGGAGGTGCAGGTTTTTAACTATGAAGATATTTTAGGCTTCTGGCCTTTGCCCATTATCAGATTGGATATCTGTTTTTAGAATATTATTAAATATCCTATTTATAAGTAAGAGGCGGTCGGATTCTTTATTGATATCTAGAATGTCTTTTTTTACAGTAATAGGCAACTGTATACCTTGGAGGAATTCATAAGATATCTGCTTATCCATATGAAGTTCTAGATCTGTATTAATACCAAATCTTAATAAAACTCTTAAAAAGGTATCTTGTAATTCTTGAAAGCCTGTCTTGTGACCTTCCGTTTCTAAATTAATATATTCAACGTTCCCAATGATTGTGTCGCCGTCTTTCTTTGTGCTGATAAGATCAAAAGGCTCTGTCCCTTTAACTAGAATATCATATTCTCCGTTTTTGTATTCTTTAAATACTTTTGAAACTTCAACCTGGCAACCCTTTCGAAAAACTTCATCTCCCTGCTTAAGAATAATTCCAAAAGGTGTGTCTTGCTCTATTGCATTTTTTACCATTTTTTTATAGCGAGGTTCAAAAATATGCAGAGGTAAGCTTTCGTAAGGTAACAAGACTAGGTCTAGTGGGAATAATGGTAATTCAAGCATATTAAGGTTGTCTATTCTTCTCTATAACTTTTCCAAAATTTATATTTTTTTTAAAAATTTTGAATGAAAGATTAACCAGAATAAGTATGACCATCAATCCAAACTTATGATTTTCGTAATGAGTCCCGGAACCTATTACTAGAGAGAAAATTTCAATAGAAAAGATTAAAAGAATAAAGTAATTAATGTATTTCATTTTATTATATCGCTCATAACGCTCAATTTTATGTTTTTTTATACATATATTTCAAATAGATTTCTATTAATGTTCAAAACATAAATTGTGCAGTTAATTAAAAAAATAACGACCTATAGCAATGCAGAAAATCTATTAGATAAGTTTCTAGCTGATAAGGTTAAGAGGTATGGCCAAATGAGAAATTTTGATTTTGGAAATATTGAAAAGAATTTTGTATCCGGATTATCCCCTGCAATTAATAAAAGGATTATCTCTGAACACCAAATAGCATCAAAACTATTACAGAATTTTAAATATACCGATGTTGAAAAGTTTATTGAACAATTGTGCTGGAGAACATACTGGAAGGGGTATCTTGAACACTACTCTCAAATCTGGGACAGCTATGTTAAAGATCTAGAAGCTCTTGAAAGGGATGTTGATCTAGCGGCTGCTATTAATGCAAAAACTGGTATTAAATGTTTTGATCACTGGGTCGAAGAATTAATTGAGACAGGTCATTTACATAACCACTCTAGAATGTGGTTTGCAAGTATATGGGTTTTTACACTTGAGTTACCATGGCAACTTGGTGCATCATTTTTTATGGAGAATCTTCTGGATGCTGATTGCGCTTCAAATACTCTATCATGGCGATGGGTTTCTGGCCTACATACCAAGGGTAAAAATTATCTTGCATCACCTTCAAATATAAAAAAATTTACAGGCCAGAGATTTGAACCCATAGGCCAATTAGCCACAGAAGCAAAGCCCATTACTACTGATGATTATTCAGGTTCTTATATTCATTCTGAAAAAGTTAATAAAGTGAAAGACATTCAATGCTATATGATCCATGAAAATGATTTGTCACATGAACAAATCCCAAATTGTGAATTCTTATTGATACAAAAATATAATTTTGGAATGATTGAACGATCTGCGATCGTGAAAAAGTTCATTGATGATGCTTTGAAAAACTTGCAAGTTGAAATAAAAAAAGGATCCCCTGCCAAAATTGTTTTTTTCACATTTGATGAAAGAAAAAAATTGAAAGCCTTCATTGAGAAGAATAAAATTTCAAAAATATATTCCTCTTATCCTACAGTTGGACCAATTGAAAAAGAATTAGAAGATCTTTTCACAGTTTTAACTGTAAAACATGAATACCTATTATCAGCATGGGATCAATTATTCTGGCCCTATACATCCAAAGGTTATTTTAAACTAAGAACAAAAATTCCTGCTATCTTAAATACTTTATTTACTAAGAAAGAGTTAGATGCTTAATATTCAAGTTAGAGGGTCAAAAGTGGATTCAGTTGTTGGCTCCATTAGCCGAGAACAAATGAACAGGGTTTTTGATGATATAAAAGATAAAAAATACTCCTTGGCTGAAATAATGTTAAACAGTGAATGGCAATTACATGATGATATATTTTCTAGTTCTACCCCAATCATCACTTCAGAATCAGAACTTATTATTACCTCTTATGATTCAAATGACTATTACAGCGAAGGTCATTCTTTTTTTAGATCTAAGGTGACTGATATTATGCAGAAAATTCCAATTCAAAACTCGATTGATTTCAAAGACCAATTTTATATAATCGCCCATTGTGCAATCTCCTATGGAAATTCATTTGAAACTGAACTGAATGACCTAGACTATAAATTTTTCGATAAAGAGTCTGTTTCAATCACTTCATCGACTTATCCTTATTTTAGATTGCCAGTAATTAAAGATTTATTTTTAAATAACATAAAATTGGTCGATCTAAAAAGACAAAAAAGTGACCTTCGGCAATTTATTTCCACAATCTATAAAAAGAGATCATCGGATGACGTCGGTTTCCTCTCCTCAGATAACTTCTTAAAATTTTATGATGTCATTATTGATTCAAAAATAGATATAGGATTGAAATGAAATTAGGAAAGGAAATAAGGACTGCGACTAAGTACTTTCTAGTAACATTCCTGAAATGGATGGTGCCCATTATCGTTATAGTAATTTTAATTTTATTCACTAATTATTTGATATCTTTTCTAACCTAATCACAATTATGTATAGACTCTTAAAAAACTCAACTTTCTTATTATTTTTCTTGGGGAATATTATCTCACTAGTTGGGTTTGGCTTACATGTAATAGCAATTAGCTGGATGGTTTTGGAAAAAACAGGTTCTGAATTTGCTCTAGGTAAGATAATGGCCTCTGCTACAGCACCAGGACTTTTCCTTGCTCTTTTTGCTGGTGTAATTATAGATAAAGTAAATCGTAAATGGCTTTTAGTAAACCTAGACATCTTTAGAATGCTAGTAATTACTGGATTCCTGATTATTTTAAGTAATCATGGTTTTGAACTTTGGTTTATTTACCCGGTGGCTGTGTTAATGGGTCTTGGGAATTCACTTTTTTGGCCAACGGCCCAAGCATTTGCCCAAGAATTGGTATCTGAAGAAGATTACTTCAACGCTAATAAATTACTATCTGCCAGTTACCAAGTGGGTTCAATCATTGGAGCAGGTATTGGAGGTTTTATTGTACATTTATACGACCCGATTATGGCGCTCTGGATCAATGTATTATCATATCTTATATCCGGGATTCTTATATCTCTTGCCCCGTTCCAAAAGAAAAAACAGAAGACTAATGAACAAAGTTTATTGAGCGCGATTTCAGATGGATTCACTTTTCTCAAGGGGAAATTTGACATTTTAACTTTGGGACTAACTACCATTTTATCTGATGTTGCAATATGGGGCTCCCTATCAGTTTTAACTATATCCATCTCAAAAGTAATATTTAATAAAGGTAGCTGGGGATACGGTCTCATGGAAGGGTTATATGGGGTTGGAGCATTAATCTCAACCATATTTGTTGGTTATGTGGTCGGGAAGGTAGGACGGGCGTACTCTCTCATTCTATGCTACCTTATGGCAGGCTCGATGTGCTTTATTGTCCCGATAATGCCATCTATTTATTTCGCTGCGGTCGCTTTTCTTTTTATGGGATTACATAATAATTCTGCAAGAATAATTGTAAGAACTATTTTTATGGAAAACATTCCAAATCGATTAATGGGGAGAGTACAGACCATATTTGGGGTTTATACAAGATTAATGGTGGTTTTAAGTAGCCTTTTTTCAGGATGGATCATAGAGAATCATAGTATTATAGACGCGGTAAACTTTACTACACTACATTTCTTTTTTGCCCTACTGGGAATAGTTATTATCATTTATGCTTGGGGAAAATCTAAAAACATACTTAGAGGGAGCTTAACATAATGCCTGAATTACCAGAGGTTCAGACCGTTGTAAATCATATTAAAAGTGATCTGGTGGGGGAAAAATTAAGATCTATAATCCCTTTGTGGGATAAAGTCCTTCATAATTTTTCATTAAATGATATTGACAAAAAACTAAATGGAAAAGTAATCATCGATGTATACCGAAGAGCAAAGTTCATAATCATCCAATTTGATGGTAGAATTATAGCAATACACCTTAGAATGACGGGCAAGCTTTATATCTCTTTAGATAGTGGCCATCCTAAGCACTGTACAGCATTTATTGAATTTAATAGTGGTAAAAAATTAGTCTTTGAAGATGTAAGAAAATTTGGAAGGTTCTATCTGTATAATGACCTAGACCCAATTAATGAACGCCATGGACCTGAACCATTAGATAGTAATTTTACAGTCAAAAAGTTTCAAGGAATGCTTTTAGAAAAAAAAAGAAACATAAAAGCCCTATTACTAGATCAGTCATTTTTATCTGGCCTTGGGAACATATATGTTGATGAAAGTTTATGGAAGAGCAAAATACATTCAAATTCAATCTCAAATGCTATACCTAAAAAGAAAGTTGAAGCACTGTATCATAATATTAGAAATACCCTTAAAGAAGCAATAGTTAAGAAAGGGACAACCATTATTGATTTTTCAGTTAATGGAGAATCTGGGAAATATGCAAATATGTTACGAGTATTTGGCAGAGAGGGTCTTGAATGTTTTCAATGCGGGACCCTGATTAATAAAAAAAGAGTCGCTGGACGAGGCACATATACATGCCAGACGTGTCAAAAGGTATATAAAGGCTTTAACTATTAAAAAAATGCAAGATACACTTGAAATATTACGGAAAGAATGGATTGCCCTAGATGCTGGCACTCAAAGCGCCGGACACCATTTCCATTCATTTATTTTTTCCACAATTAGAAATAACACCCCAGAATTACGAACCGTGATTTTGCGTACCGTTGACGAAAATAGTTCATCCCTTTACTTTCATACAGACATAAGAAGCAAAAAAATTATTGATATAGAAAAAAATAATTCAGTTAGTGCTCTTTTTTATGATAGTACTAGACGTATTCAACTTCGCATTCAAGGCTTAGCCTCTGTTGAATCAAATAATGACTTTACTAAAAAAGTTTGGCGATCAATGAGGGACGAAAGCAAACTATGTTATATGGGCCCATTTGCGCCATCATCAGCCATTAAATCTTTTTTACCAAATCTGCCTGAAAATTCTTTAAATGAAATAGATCAAGAAGATGATAAAATAGGATACTCTCGGTTTAGTCGGGTTAAAATAGTTTTTAAAACTTTAGACTGGTTGCAACTTCATCACAAAGGGCACAAAAGGTTGCAGTTTAAATTTGAAAATGAAATAAGTTCAAAATGGATAGCCTCATGAAACGTCAGAGACTTTTAAAGGCCATTCTATTTTCACTTATTCTCTTGTTTTCAAACTCTTGTTATAGACTATATACCGGGTCCTATTCGCAACCCAATTTTTCTCCAACACAGCAACCAAATTATCTTGGTGAAGAAGTAGAGATCTGGGAAGATGCGAAAAGAACCTCGGGAAAGAGTGGTGAGTTTGAGTGGTGGTATTTTGATGCCAAATTAGAAGATGGCTCGTTATTTGTCTGTTATTTCTGGAAAGTACACCACTTAGTAGATCAATATTTTATTGGCATGAACTATAACCCCAAGAATGGAGATGAAATATTTTTACTAAAATATTTCAGTAAAAGCCAAGTCTCTTTTTCAAGTGAAAGTTGCAAAATTATCATGGGCGATAATTATTTTAAGGGTGACCTTAATGAATATGAAATTTTTCTCTCACCAGATGATTTTGATGGTTTTAGTATACAGCTAACCTTGTCATCTAGACTAAAGCCTTACAGACCACAAGATGGAATCATTAAAGCTGGTGATAATTATTTTGCTTGGTTAGCAGCTGTCCCAGATGGAGCCGTAAGCGGGAATATCACAATTAATGAATCCGTGATCAACTTCAAGGGTGATGGATACCACGATCATAATTGGGGTAATACACCACTTCAAAAACTTTTTGATGGATGGGTCTGGTTCAGGGGTAAAGCAGGTCCTTATACTATTATTGCATCAGAACTCTTTACTTCGGATAAAAGAGGTGGCTTCGATATTCCAATTCTTTATGTTGCAAATAAGGAGGGTGTCATTATCGATCAATTTGGGGAAGATGGTGCTTTCACTAAGTATTCAAATAGAATAAATAACTTATATAATAAAAAAAATGAACCTTTCTTTTCTGATTTTGATCTAATGACAGAGGATGGGGAACGGATTATGATATCAGGACAAAATGTAATTGATAATGCAGATTTGTTTAGCCGTATGAAACTCTTAAAACCACTAGCATGGATCTTAAAACAATCCGCTAAACAAGTCTTGATTGATCCTCATTACACAAGGTTTGATAGTGAACTTGAAATTGAATTAGATGGTTTGACACACAAGGGCTATGGAGTCCTTGAGATAATGGATCTGAAATGAAGAAATTTGATTTTATTCATTTTGATAATGTTTCAAAATATTTTGGTAATAATGCAGCCTTAGAAGAGGTTGATTTTAAAATTCCACAATATTCAATTGTAGGCCTCCTAGGACCCAATGGAAGTGGAAAATCGACCTTAATGAGAATTCTATCAGGGCTGATTATTTCATGGGATGGTGATATATATTTAGAAGGGGAGTCTATAAAGAAAAGTAATGCCATTTTAAAAAGGTCTGGTTTTTTAATTGAAGACCCTAGTTTTTATGAATACCTAACAGCTCAACAAAATCTAAAAATATTTTCACGCCTAACAAATACAGACCCAAAAAATATTAATAAAGTATTAAAAGAAGTTGACCTGCTCGATGAAAAAGATAAAAAAGTAAGCGATTATTCTTATGGGATGAAGCAAAGACTTGGTATCGCACAAGCGATTCTACATGACCCCGATATCTTATTTTTCGATGAGCCAAATAATGGACTAGATCCCATTGGCATATCAACGATGAATAAAACAATGGAGAACCTCAATAAAGAAGGTAAAACAATCTTTATTAGTACACATATACTAGATGATGTAAAAGAGCTTTGCAGTCATGTAATAGTTTTAAGAGAGGGTAAACTAGTTCTAGATGAATCGATTGAAGGTCTTATAAACAATGAAGATAGATATATTATCAAATTAAATAATGCACAGATAGCTCTAGATAAACTTGAATCACATTCAGCTGTAGAAGTAATTGATTCAAGTGACAAAAGAATCACTGTGAAATCCAGCATGAATATTTATGACCTCATATCTATTATCCCAATTGATTCCGAGCTAAATAGTATTTCAAGAGACCCCAATATTTCTAGACTCTTCAGATGATCAAACATCTCATAATCAATGAGCTTTTTAAAATAATTTTCCGAAAGAGGACATACATAGGATTTCTATTAATATTTATCCTTATTCCTTTTATTGTTTGGGCTATAGATGATGGAGGCACGGCGCTTGAAAAAGCTATTTATGGCCAATTATCTGATTCTTTCTTTTTTGTCGGCTCTCTTTTAAATGGCTACCTCGCTTCCTATTTGATTTTGGCAGTTCTTATAAACCATATGCCTTTCTTATCAACTATTGTCGCAGCAGATATGTTTTCAGCTGAATACTCTAAATCTACATTTAGATTTTATTTGACAAGGCCCGTATCAAGAGAAGCAGTTCTCATCAGTAAAATAGTAGTCGTAATTTGTTATACGACTATACTTTTAGGTTTCTTTTTTGGTTATTCACTTTTAATAAGTACACTCTGGCTAGGGACTGGAGAACTTGCTGTTTTTGATAAAGGGATACTTTTTCTACCTGAAGGTGAAATTTTTTATAGGTTTACGATTGCATTCTTAGCATCAAATATTGTTATGATCACTATATCCTGTTTATGCTTATTCATATCTACTATTTCAAGGAATAGCGTCACTCCAATTATCATTACCATCAGTACTGTTTTCATCGGAACAGCAATATCACTTATCCCAATAGATTTTTTTGATAGCATTAATCCTTACTTGTTTACGGGATATATAAATTCATTTTTAGTCGCCTTTAATGAACCTTTACCATGGGGTCATATAAAAGATCTAGTGACTGTTTGTCTATTCTGGTCAGCAATATTTATCACACTATCATTCTATTTTTTTCTTAACCGAGACATCATAGACTAATGAAAATACGAATAGTCTTTTATACTTTATTTTTATTTACCTCAATTACAGCATCTCCAAATTTGATTCGTAGAGTCATTAAGAAAACAAGCTACGAATTTGAAAAAGTAAAAGATTTTGAAGCAAAAATGAGCGTTTCTTTAAAAGTCCCTGGATTACGGATGCCAAATAAAGAATATAAGGTTTACTTTAAACAACCAAATAAATTCAAAGCAAATACTAAAGGGTTTGGAGTTTTGCCAAACACCGGACTTTTTACTAGTCCAAAAGATAATTTTGATAACCTCAAAAACCTTTTCATAGAAAATAATTTTAAATCAGATGAACCAGGTTCTATAATGATAAGTGGAACTGTTATTGCAGATAGCTTAAAAGCACAATTCCCAAACGAGTACGCAAAACTAACCTTTAACCCTACCGTTGATGTTATAGTTGACACTAATCAATGGGTCATCAAATCCGTTACAAGTAGAATTGATACTCTAAAACTTTTTGAAATATTTAATGATTATGAGGTTATAGAAAATCATTATAAACTGCCAAAAACATCTAAAGTTGAATATTTTATTAAGGATGTTAGATTAGCAAATTGGTTAAAGAAGGATGTTAATAATATGATAGGTGTTCCAAAATCTTTGAATAGTAATGAAGATGATATTATTAAAGGAATGATCTTAGTTAAGTATTCAGATTATAAAGTAAATATCAATTTACCTGATAGGATATTTAAAAAAAGGCCATCAGACTAATTAGTTAGATTATTAAGGTAAACCATAATCGCATTCTGTGCATGCATTCTATTTTCTGCTTGATCAAAAACTATTGAATAATTTGCTTCCATTACACCGTCTGTAACCTCTCTGCCCCTTTCTGCTGGTAGGCAATGCATGAAAAGTGTTTCTTTCCCCGTTTGTTTTAACAGTTCTTGATTAACCTGATAATTTGCAAATACCTTTTCTCTTTCCTCTACCTCTTCCTTTTGACCCATAGAAGCCCAGACGTCTGTGTAAATAACATCTGAATTTTTAACTGCTGAATAAGGTTCTTGAGATAACTCAAAAGATGATATCCCTGAATCTTCTAATATTTTTATAGTTTTAAAATCTGGTTCATATCCTTCAGGGCTACAGCAAACAAAATGTAAGGGGAATCTAATTCCTAGCTGCAACCAAGAATTCACAATATTATTTCCATCTCCTACGTAAGTGATCTTTAAATCTTCAAGATTCCCCCTATGTTCCCAAATAGTTAGTATATCAGCCAATATTTGGCAGGGATGGTTATAGTCAGTCAGCCCATTGATCACAGGTATTCTTGAATGCTCTGCAAGCTCAATAATATGCTTATGGTCAAAAAGCCTTGCCATGACCATATCATTGTATCGACTAAAAACACGTGAAATATCTTTTATCGCCTCACGTTTACCTATCCCAATATCATTTGGTCCCAAAAAGAGGGCATGCCCTCCCATCCATTCAAAGCCAGTTTCAAAAGAAACACGAGTACGGGCAGATGGCTTAGCAAAGATCATCGCCAGAGATCTACCTTCAAAAGGTTTGTAAACCTCTTTATTATGGAACTTAGTTTTTATTTCTTTAGCAAGATGAAGTATCTCCCATAGCTCTCCACTGCTATAATCTGAAAGATGTAAAAAATGTTTGGGCATACTATTCCTCCCTATAATATATATCGACTCAAATCCTGATCTTCTAGAATCCCATCTAAAGATTCTTTTACCATTTTAGCTGTGACCTTTATCTTTTTTTCGCCTCTTTTTGGATGTTCAAATAATGGTTTTTCAAGTAATGTCGTCATAATAGTATGCAAACGACGTGCACCAATATTTTCCATATTCGCATTCACTTTTGATGCTATCTGGGCCACTGCACGGATTGCAGCCTTATTAAATTCCAGCTCTACCTTTTCGGCACTTAAAAGAGCCGTGTACTGTTTGATCAGTGCGGATCGAGGATGGGTTAATATTTTTATAAAATCTTCTGTAGTTAGTTTGTCTAGCTCTACTCTAATTGGAAACCGACCTTGTAATTCTGGTATCATATCTGATGGAGCACTTACATGGAATGCGCCAGCTGCTATAAAAAGGATGTGGTCCGTTACAATAACACCATACTTAGTATTTACATTACTTCCTTCAACAATTGGTAATAAGTCACGCTGGACTCCCTCTCTACTCACATCAGGACCAGAGCCTCCATTATTTCCAACAACCTTATCTATCTCATCAAGGAAAACTATACCATTATTCTCTGCGCGCTCTTTTGCTAATCGTATGACCTCCTCTTGATCAATTAATTTTGAAGCTTCATTATCCGTAAGGACCTCTCTTGCTTCTACAACCTTCATCTTTTTAGAACGTTTGGTCTTTGGCAAAGATCCAGAAATCATATCTTTGATATTCATTCCAATATCCTCCATACCCATTGGTCCAAACACCTGCATTCCTATCGTAGGTTCATCTGAAAGTTCAACTTCAATCAACTTATCTTCAAATTCACCCAATTCTAATTTTTTACGTATCCTACTTCTTGTTCTTTTATATCTCTCTTTTTTTTCAGCAGATTGTTTTGGGCCATCCTTATGATCGTCTGGGAACAAGATATCTATAATTCGTTCATTTGCCAAACGCTCTGCTAGTTCCATTACCTCATCATACTTTTCACGCTCAACCATAGCCACTGCAGTATCCATGAGGTCTCTAACGATAGATTCAACATCTCTACCTACATATCCTACTTCAGTAAATTTACTAGCCTCAACCTTGATAAATGGCGCATTTGCTAAAGCCGCAAGCCTCCTTGCTATTTCAGTTTTTCCGATGCCTGTAGAGCCAATCATGATAATATTATTAGGCATTATTTCATCTTTGAGTCTGCCTTTTACCTGTTGTCTACGCCAACGGTTTCTAAGTGCAATGGCGACTGCTTTCTTTGCATTCGTTTGACCTATAATATAACGATCAAGTTCTTTGACGATCTGCCTAGGTGTCATTTGTTTCATGATATTTCTAAAACTGAAATTGAGTCATTGGTGTAAATACATAGATCAGCTGCAATCTTAAGGGAGTTTTCTGCTATCTTTTTTGCAGATAACTGTTTGGAACTTATTAGAGCAGTGGCAGCTGCTTGGGCAAATCCTCCCCCAGAACCTATCGAAACAATAGGGCCATCTGGCTCAATAATATTCCCATCTCCTGCAATGATAAAACTATGATTTTTATTCATTACTACAAGCATAGCATCAAGATGACGCAACATCTTGTCCATACGCCAATCTTTAGCTAATTCAACTGTCGCTCTTTTTAGATCGCCTTCATACTGCTCAAGTTTTTGTTCAAATTTTTCAAATAAAGTAAGAGCATCTGCTGCTGCACCTGCAAATCCTCCCAACACTTTATTCCTTGCAACTTTGAATTCTCGGACCTTGACGGCTTTTTGCTTAAATGCCATTTCTCCGAATGTAACCTGCCCATCACCCGCCATGGCTACTTTACCTCTGTGGCGCACTCCTATTATAGTAGTAGATCGAATCCTGGTATTCATATTAGACTTTATTCTGTGAGGTTTTTAAATAGTTTTGAATCACCTGGGAGCACCAATGTCGTCTTTTTATCTATCACCTTTTCATAGGTTTCCAATGTCCTTAAGAACTCATAAAAATCTGGTGACTTCGAAAATGACGAAGCATATATATCCAAAGCTTCTGCTTCTCCTTCACCGCGTATCTTTTGTGCCGTTTTATAAGCGTCTGCTAATATAACTGTCTTATCCCGATCTGTGGCAGCTCTAATCTTTTGAGCTTCTTCTTCACCTTCTGATCTGAATTTATTTGCTTGGCGCTTACGCTCAGCTTCCATCCTAGCATAAATTGATGCTTCGTTTTCTCTTGGAAGATCTACTCTGCGGATACGTACATCAATCACTTCAATACCATACTTGCTTGTTTCTTCATTACTGGCAACTGTTACCTTTTGCATTATCAGTTCCCTATTTTCAGTAATGATCTCTACCATATCATGTGTACCTAGTTCCTGCCTCAATTCTGAATAAACGATATCATCCAGTCTTGTCTTTGCCGTTGGTACTGCTTTTACAGTCTGCAAGAATAATAATGGATCAATGATACGCCATCGAACATAATTATCAATATTTAAAGATTTTTTATCTTTGCTTAATATTTCCTCTGGAGGAACATCATATTCTAAAAGTCTTTTTTCAAATGAATTAGCTGTTTGAAAGGGAGCTGGAAGTTTCCAGTTTAATCCGGCATCTTTAATTGTACGAACGGGCTTTCCAAACTGGAGAATTACTATTTGCTCTGTTTCATCAACTATAATGATAGTTGAGAAAGCAAATAACGCAGCTAATACAAATATTGCGATAGAAAGATTCTTCATTACTTTTCTCCTTTTTTACTAGAACCTGGGAATAAATTGAGAAGGTTGAGCATATTTCCACTGTCTTTATCTGGTACGATTATTTTTTCTACATTGGGTAGAACCTTCTCCATGGTCTCAAGGTAAAGTCTCTTTTCAGTAATACTTTTTGCTTTATTATATTCCTTTAAAATTGTAGTGAATTTTGCGGCATCACCCTCTGCTCGCTTCACCCTTGAATCTCTGAAGCCTTCGGCATCTCTTATCATTGCTTCAGCTTCACCTCTTGCTTTTGGTATCACATCATTTCTATATCCTTCTGCCTGGTTTACCATCCTATTTTTATCCTCTTTAGCAGATGCCACATCTTTGAAAGCTCCTATAACTTCTTTTGGAGGGGATACATCCTGTAACTGCACCGCAACTACATGGATCCCTGATTCATAGTTATCAAGGATATCCTGCAATTGAAATTTTGTTTCTTCCTGGATAGTGAATTTTCCAGTTGTAAGAGTTTCATCTATTTTATTCCTACCTACAACTGTTCTTAAACTAGCTTCTGCAGCTTCACGCACTGTTAGTTCTGGTTCAACAATTTTAAACAAGTAACTAACCGGATCTTTAATTTTATATTGGACTATCATTTCAGCGTCTACAATATTTTCATCTCCAGTAAGCATAAGACTCTCTTTCTCAACTGTTCTATATTGGCCATTCTTAAGAGAACGAAATCCAATTTCAATTCGCTTAACTTCAGTGACCTTAGGAGTATTTGCTGTCTCGATAGGGGCAGGGAATTTCCAATTTAGCCCTGACCGTGTGACCCTTGTGAATTCACCAAAGGTTCTAACGACGCCTACTTCATCTGGCCCGACAATATAGACTCCCGTTAACAACCAAAGTACTATTCCTGCAATAATTACAGGCGTTATTTTAAAATTAAATTC
>CENP01235061.1_pt1 | contig 15116 bp, 11 predicted proteins | sample 361281 | NCBI WGS metagenome assembly CENP01 (sample SAMEA2591122, study PRJEB7988) | marine metagenome | biome: marine biome (ENVO:00000447); feature: deep chlorophyll maximum layer (ENVO:xxxxxxxx); material: saline water (ENVO:00002010), including plankton (ENVO:xxxxxxxx) | depth 70 m
TTAATTACTCTTGGTACAGTAACTACATTAATTGCTAGTCTTTTAGCAAATTCTAAGTAATTAGTATAAGCAGGGTCAAGAAGCATAATCGGATCATTAGATCCTGGCCCACAAACTCCTAACATCATTAACTCCATTGCGGATGAACCACCATCTGTAATATTAGAAAATATATTGGAGGTATCAATTCCCTCGGCCTGTAATATATTTAAAAATGCATCTCTTGTTTCTTTATTGCCTATAGTTGAGGTGTACTTAACTACACCATCAGAAAAAATAGCCCGACCAACTTCTTTGAGCCTATTTTGCATAGCTGGATGCATTGGTAAAGATATATTACCAATTGCTAGGTTAAGAACATCTACAATATTTTTATCTTCTCTTTTAGAATACTCTATTTGAGCCTGTCTAATAGCTGAAGGAGCACGCTTTTTGAAATGCTCTGATAAACTAGGAATCTTCATTTTGTATAATTTAAAAGGTTATTCTAACAAAAAACGGTGAAAATACACTTAAGCAGTAGAGTCACCGTTTTATAATTGGGGGATGTAATTAGCTCTAAAAACGTCTTTTCTTAAATGGCTTACCTCCACGTCTGTTATCATTTCGAGGTTTTTTTGGCCTCTCAACATAACCTTCAGGTTTTTCTAGTAGTGCCTTGCGACTAAAGTCTAATCTTCCCTGGTCATCTATCTTAATAAGCTTCACGCGAACCGAATCACCAGATTTTAAGACATCTTCAACTTTCTCTACTCTATGCCATTCTAATTCAGAAATATGCACCATGCCTTCTCTACCTGGTGCAAATTCTACAAACGCACCAAATGACATAAGTCTAGTGACTTTTCCATCGAATTCCATTCCAACTTCAGGTTCAAATGTAATAGCCTTCACCAATTCAAGCGCTTCATTACACTTTTCTGTATTCATACCAGCAATTGTAACAAGTCCATCATCATCAACATTAACTTCACACTCTGTGTCTTCAATAATCTTTTTAATGTTTTTGCCTCCAGGCCCAATTAGGGCTCCAATTTTTTCTGGATTAATTGAAACAGACATTATTCTTGGTGCATAAGGTGAGATATCATTTGGCTCTGGCATCACTTCATTCATCTTATCGAGAATATGGGTTCTACCTTCTTTTGCTTGCTGGAGTGCTTTCTCCATTATATCAAATGACAAACCTTCAATCTTCAGGTCTAACTGAATAGCTGTGATTCCATCATTTGTACCAGCAATTTTAAAATCCATATCACCAAGATGATCTTCCATCCCTAGGATATCACTTAATATTGCGTGGCGCTCACCATCAGTAATAAGACCCATAGCAATTCCAGCTACGGGGGCTTTGAGTGGTGCACCAGCGCTCATAAGAGCAAGACTACCACCACAGACAGATGCCATTGAAGATGAACCATTTGACTCCATTATTTCTGATACAATTCGCATTGTATATGGAAAATCATCATAGTCAGGAAGCACTGGTTTTATTGCTCTCTGAGCCAAGTTTCCATGACCAATCTCTCTTCTACTTGTGAAACCAATTCTGCCGACCTCACCAACACAGTATGGGGGGAAATTATAATGCATATAATATGATTTTTTATAATCCTCATCCATACTGTCAATTATCATCTCGTCTCTTTTTGACCCTAAAGTTGTAACAACTAGGGCTTGAGTCTCACCTCTTGTGAAGAGAGCGGATCCATGGGTTCTAGGTAAAATATCTGGCTCTACGGTGATTTCTCTTATATCGGTTGTAGACCTTCCATCGCTTCTAACACCTGTTGAAAGGACTTGTTCACGAAAAGCATTTTTAAACTTATCATCAATTAGAGATTTTATATCCTTCTCCTGTTCTGGGAATTCATCCTCCATAGATTCAAGAATTTTTGTGATCAAGTCTTCTTTTGCATCAGAACGATTCTTTTTATCAGAAATATTTACAATCTCTTCAATCTTTGAACCAATTTCTTCATTTAACTGTGCAATTAGTTTTTCATCTAGCTCAGGTACTGTAAACTCATCCTTTTCAACATCACATAGAGCTAAGAGTTCGTCTTGTAATTCAATTATCTCTTTTATGACTTTATGTGCGGCTTTTAGCGCATCAAGCATTTCAGCCTCAGAAACAGAATCAGCCTCTCCTTCTACCATAACTACAGTTTCTCTATTGCCAGATACTACCATTTCCATATCTGATTCATCAATTTCTGAACGAGTAGGATTCATAACGAATTTTCCTCCAATACGACCAACACGTACTGTTGCAATTGGCCCATTCCATGGGATTGATGATAACATCAATGCAGCAGAAGCACCCACTCCAGCTAATACATCAGCCATATTTTCACCATCACTTTGTAAAACTGTGATCATGACCTGAGTTTCATTTTTAAAACCTTTTGGGAAAAGTGGTCTAATAGGTCTATCGGTTACTCTGCTTGTTAAAACTTCATGTTCTGCGGGCCTAGCCTCACGTTTAAAAAATCCACCAGGTATTTTGCCACCTGCATAATGTTTCTCCCTATACTCAACTTGTAATGGGAAAAAACCTATATCTTCTCTGGGTTCTTTTGCTGCATTAACTGTGGCGAGAACTGTTGTCTGTCCTAATGACACTAAGACTGAACCGTTACTCTGACGAGCCATTCTGCCCGTTTCTAATCGCATCTTTTTTCCAGCGATATCTTTTTCTTTACTTTGCATTTTCTTTATTCTTCTTCTTTTCTATGAATTGTTTTGATTAACCTCTAATAGACAATTCTTTGATTAATTTCAAATAAGACTCAGCATTTGAGCGAATTAGATATTTCAACATCTTTTTCCTTTTGGAAACCAATTGTACCAGTCCTCGTCTCGTATGATGATCTTTTTTGTGTTCTTTTACATGTTCTGTCAATTCTCTGATGCGATGAGTTAGGATCGCAACCTGTACTTCAGGTGATCCCGTATCATTCGAGTCCTTTCCGAATTGATCAATATATTTTTGTTTTTCTTCTTTACTGATAGGCATAGTTCTTACTCCTATTCATACTTGCCTTTCAAATCAAGGCATCTTTGCTTATCTTGTTCTAATTGTTTTATTAATTTGTCTGTGGAAGTAAATTTTTTTTCGTCCCGTATTCTTTCTAAAAACTCTACTGTTATTTCTTTCCCGTACAGACTATCTAACTCATCGTGGAAGAAATGAATTTCCATGATCAGTTCATGTTCGTTAAAGGTAGGTCTTATCCCGAAGTTACACATTCCAAATGCCTGAAGTCCAATAATCCTTCCCCGAATGAAATAAACACCGGGTTTTGGCATAAGTTGATTCTTTTCTAGAGGAACTACATTTGCGGTAGGAAAGTTTAAATCTTTCCCTCTGCCAGCTCCTTTTATAACTCTTGCCTTGAATCCAAATACAGAACCTAACTCAAAATTCGCTCGTCTTACAAAACCATCATTTATTAATTCCCTTATTCGCGTACTTGAGATATGGTGACCATCATCAGAGACTGGCTGTATAATTTCTAATCCAATTTTTTTTAAACTACAAAATTGCTTTAGAAATTCAGGGCTACCCTCCCTAGCCTTGCCGAAATGATGATTATAGCCAACAATTAAATATTCCGGTTTGAAAAACGGTATAATCCCAATCTCAAGAAAATCTTTTGCCGTAGTTTGAGACAAAGATTGATTAAAATTGATAATATATGTCAAGTCAATCCCTGAAGAGGCAATAATATTCAATTTTTGTTCTAAACCCATTATAAGGGATAACTTGTCTGAATTTGGGTCTAAAACGTGCCTAGGATGTGGATCAAATGTAACCAGCACTGATTTCACTTTTCTGGCATTTGCATGATTGACCACAGCTGAAATAATATCATGATGACCACGATGAATACCGTCGTATGAGCCTATAGTAAGAACTGATGATTCTAGTGTTGTAAAACTATCTATATCCCTAATGATTTCCATTCGCTTTCTATAGTCGCCATTCTAACTGAATCATTAATGGAAAAAGACCCAACATCTGTTCTTTTAAGTGATATGAGAGATCCAACAGTATTTAGTTTTTCTGCGATATCTTTACCCAAGACCCTTATATAAGTTCCTTTTGAGCACTTAACAGAAAAAGAAATAATGTTATTACTGAAATCAGTCAGTTTTATATGCTCGATGCATATTTTTATAGGATCTCTTTTAACTTCTATATTTTGCCTTGCAAGCTTATACAATCTTTGTCCATTAACTTTTTTTGCTGAAAACATAGGGGGTATCTGAAAAGAATTCCCTAAAAATGACTCTAAAACATTGTTTATTATGTTCGCACTAAGTAGTGGGACCTTTTTCTTTTCAATAACGACACCTTCAGGGTCTAGTGTATTAGTTAGCTCTCCAAGTTTGAGTTCAGCATTATAAACCTTATCCTCATTTGTGATATCTGCTAGTTTTTTAGTATCCTTTCCAGTACCTATTATTAGCACTCCTTCTGCAAAAGGATCTAAGGTTCCACCGTGGCCAACTTTTTTTTCTTTTATAACCCTACGAATACTTTTTACCATATAGAATGAAGTACAACCTTTAGGCTTGTAAACATTAAGAATCATGCTTTTCACTATTAAAATTTGATTCTTTTATAAGGCGCTCTATTTTTTCTCCATATTCGATGGAATTATCTAAATAAAAACGAAGGTCTGGAATGCTTCTAAGCTGAAGTTGCGGACCCATAAATTTCTTAAAGGCCTTACGCTTTTTATTAAACTCCAAGATTAATTCTTTTTCAGATATTTTTGGATTGAGTACAGAAAAAAATACATTTGCAGTTTTCAAATCAGGCGATACATCTACTTTCACAAAGGTCACAAATCCTAAAAAACTTAGATCTATATTTTTTGAAAGAATGTCACTTAAAATATCAAGTATTTGCTTATTGACACGCTCTACTCGACTATAAGGCTTTTTTGATTTCAATTTAGTTCTAGTTTACGCTTAACCTCACGAATTTCGTAAACTTCTATTATATCACCTTCAATAAATTTCTTGACACCATCAATTCCAATACCACATTCTAATCCTTCCTTAACTTCCCTTGAATCATCTTTGTGCCGTTTTAGGGAATTTATCAAGCCTTCATGGAATAGTTCACCATCCCGTGTAAGTCTAGCTTTTCCATTTCGAATGATTAGTCCTTCTACAACTTTACAACCAGCTATAAAGCCTATTTTTGGTATTTTGAACTGTGTTAAGACCTCTGCTTTACCTATGCTACTCTCTACTTTATCAGGCTCCAACATTCCTTCTAATGCTTTTGTCAATTCTTCAACAGCTTGATATATTACATTATAGGTTCTTATATCAACTCCTGCTTGATTTGCCTGTAAACGAGCATTAGAACTAACCTGTACATGAAATCCTATTATTACGGCCTTAGATGCTTGAGCAAGTAAAACATCCGATTCTGTTACCATACCAACGTTCTTATGAATTACTTTTATCCCAACTTCTTCAGTTCTAATTTTTTCAAGAGACTCAGCCAGGGCTTCTACAGATCCATCAACATCACCTTTAATAATGAGAGGTAAGGTCTTCATAGATCCCTCACGGATCAAAGATGACATTTGATCTAGTGAAAATGCCATTTTCTTTTGTTCAATTTCTCTTCTAATTCTTTGTCTCTCACCGGATATTCGTTTTATCTCTTTTTCATTATCTACCACCGCAAAAACGTCTCCAGCCTGAGGAACATTCTCAAACCCTTGAATTTGAATAGCGTCAGACGGATCAGCATTTTTTAATCGTTTACCATGTTCATTAGTTATAGCACGAACCTTCCCTGGAAAATCGCCACAAATAAAGGGATCTCCAACATTCAAAGTACCTTTTTGTACTAGAACAGTACCAACCGGCCCTAAACCTTTATCAAGGCGGGAGTCCACAACAGTACCCCTAGCACTACAGTCTTTATTAGTTTTAAGCTCTAAAACATCAGTCTCTAAAAGAAGACTCTCCATTAGCTTATCAATACCCGCACCTGTCATTGCGCTAATTTCAACATCTTGAATTTTTCCACCCCAGGATTCGACTAAGACCTCTTGTTCAGAAAGGGAGCGCCTTACTTTTTCTGCATCGGCACCAGGTTTATCCATTTTGTTAATAGCCACTACCATGGGAACACCAGCTGCTTTTGTATGGTTAATTGCTTCAATAGTTTGAGGCATTACTGCATCATCGGCTGCTACTACTAAAATGACAATATCTGTAACCTGTGCCCCTCGGGCTCTCATAGCTGTGAAAGCTTCGTGACCAGGAGTATCTAAAAAAGTAATTTCTCTAGAATTATAATCAACTTTATATGCTCCTATGTGTTGAGTAATACCCCCAGATTCACCTTCTGCTACTTTTGTTTCTTTTATATAGTCTAATAAACTTGTTTTACCATGATCTACATGACCCATCACGGTGACAATAGGGGCTCTTGGAGTTGCATTAGCAATATCTTCTTCGCTGGTGTCATCGAGGTCAAAGAGATCTTCTCCCACATCTGTAATCTTTTCAGGAATAAACTGAAAATGGTCGGCCAGAAGCTCTATCATATCCCAGTCCATACGCTGATTCTTTGTAACCAACATCCCTAACTCTATGCATATTTGAATGATATCACTAGGAGTCACTTCAAATATTTTAGCCAATTCTTCAACGTTTGAAAATTCTACTACCTGAATAGTTTGACGATCTGCTGAATCTAATACTTCCTGATTTTCTTTAGTTTTTGTCTTTTTATAAACCTTCTTTTTGGATTTGGTATCCATTTTAGCCAAAATACCCTTGACTTTTGTTTTTACAGACTGCTGAGCACTTTCTTGTATCTTTTTTTGATTTGCAGAAGGCTGCTTATTAGAACCTGCGCCAATTTTTGTCTGAATGTCAGATAAATTAATAGACCTTAATTTTTTTGATGACTTAAATTTTTTCTTTAATTCTTTAGCTTTTGTATTTTGTTTTAAGCTGGATTCGGTTTTAGCCTTACTTCTATCCTTTTTATCTTTATAATGCTTTTCCCGCTGTGCTATTTCATCATTTTTTTCAAGAGAATCTTTAACAAGTTTTATTTTTTTCTCTTTTTCCTCATCTGCCTTTCTTTCAATTTCTTTTTTCTCAAGTTTTCTCTGCTCATTTAATGATAAAAGTTTTAATTTTTTTGTTGATTGTTGCTGCTCTTTTAATCTTGTATCATGAATCTCACGCCTGACCCTTTCTTTACGAAATCGATCAACTTGCTCTTTATCTTTAGCAAACTCATCCATTATCATCTTTCTGATATTCTCTTCCACTGGAGACATGTGACTAGAAACCTGAACTTTTTTGGACTTAAGGAAGGAAACTATATCAGTATGAGATATATTTAATTCTTTTGCAATTTGAAATATTCTTATTTTAGCCATTTTTGAGAATCACTTTTCTAGATAATTATTATTTGTATTATTAAGGAATGGTTTATTCTTCTTCTTGAATATCATTAATGGTTGAAATATTTTCAGTTTGTTGATCTAAGATTTCTTCCTCATCTTCAGATTCAATTTCTCGTTCAATAAAAAGTTGAACACCTTCATATGCTTCATCAAGCGATATTTCATCTACGCCTTTTATAGATAAAAGATCATCCATATCAGCATCAAGTAAGTCTGATACCTTTTCAACTCCTGAAGAAGAAAGTAACTCAGCGATAGTTCCATTCACACTATCTATATCTTTTAATGGTGTTTTTTGATCTAACTGAATCCGTTCATATTGGTTAACTCCATAACCATCAATCTTATAATCTGTTATCTTGGATGCAAGATTGATATTCATCCCATTTCTACCTATAGCCGCATCAAGACTTTCATCCTCAAATAGAGCAACACAATACTTCTTATCATCATCAATATATAATTGCACAGGTTTAGCAGGTGACAATGCTCTACTAAGTAATATTTCAGCTTGTTCACTATGATTTACAATATCAATTTTCTCATTATTTAGCTCTCTTACGATAGCTTGTATTCTGCTACCTCTCATTCCCACACAAGCTCCTACGGGATCAATCCTGCGGTCATTTGATTTAACAATTATTTTTGCTCGTTCACCGGGGTGACGTGCAATGGCAGTAATTTCAATTATTCCATCCTCTATCTCTGGAACCTCTAACTCAAATAATTTATAAAGAAAATGATTATCACTTCTAGAAACGATAATATCAGGTCCTTTAGCAGTAACCTCAACAGATTTTATTACTGCTCGGATTGATTCACCACGCCTATAACGCTCTGAGTTAATCTGTTCAGATTTTGGCATTCTTAATTCCGCCTGCTCAATATTAATAAAAATACCATCCCTTTGAATTTGATGAACTGCTCCAATGACTATTTCCCCAACCCGATTAGCGTAATCTTCATAAATATAATTCCGCTCTACATCTCTAAGTCTTTGTGCAAAAAACTGTTTTGCTGTTGTTACGAGCCTTCTTCCAAAAACTCTTGGATCAATAACTTCTACAAAAACATCACCAATCTCAAGGTCGGTAGCATCAGGTTCCTTTTCAATTGCTTCTTCAAGTGTTATTTCAACTTTATAGTCGTCTATTTCTTCTACAATAGTTTTTTCAGCATAAATTTCAATCTCACCCTTATCGAGATTTACAATACAGCTACAATTGGAAGAATCACCATATTCTTTTTCAATTACATAAAGGAATAATTCTTCTAAAATTGTTGCAAGCTCTGAACGCTCAACGTTTTTTTCACGTGCTATTTCTGAAAAAACTTCTATTAACTCTCTGTTAACCAAAATATCTCCTGATAATTATTTAAACGATACCATTACTTTTGCATCTGTTATCTGTTCATAGGTTAATTTTATTGATCTTTTAGCAGAAGCGACCTCAACTATTTCATCATTTGCTGCTAAGAGCCTGCCTACAAATTCTTTTTCCATTTCGTTGTCGATAAATGCAACCTTTAGACGTCTATTGATGTTTTTTTTGTATTGGAATGGAAATTTTAGCGAATTATCCAAACCTGGAGTCGAAACCTCCAATCTGTATCCATTTGGATACATAGTCTCAAATTCAGCAGACCCTTTAAGATTTTTAGTTAATGAAGTAGTTTCATCAAGGGTTATACTATTTTCTGAATCAATAATAATCCTTAGATAACTACCCCTTGGATCTTCTACTGCATCAAGAAGGATATGGTCCTCAGCAAGGTGCGGCTCAACAATATTTTTTAGTTTATCATTCATTTTAAACAAAAGAAAAGCGGGTTTTCACCCGCTTTTCAGCCCGCAATTATACGGTATATCTTCCCAGTTTTCAAGAATTTAGCTAACGGACATTCCTTGCATTTCTTGTACAGATTGTTTATGGTCTGTACTGAGATCGTTTTCATTTAATAACCGCTCAATTATTTCTTTTGCTTCACCTTTTTTATTCTGATCTAGTAATATCTTTACTTTTGCAATTTCAAGTGATCTTGTATCATACTTATTACTGTTTTTTAAGGCTTTATTAACGATCTTTAATGCATCATCTACATCATCTGAGCTCATAAATATATCGGAAAGCATAATCGCCGCAGATGGAGCCAACGGGTCTTTCGAATTCTTTTTAATAAAAGTACTCAAATATGTTTCAGCTCCGGATTTATTATCAGATTCATATTCCATTTTTCCAAGATAATAACATGCCGTGAACGCACTGGATGTCCCTTCAAACTCATTGAAAACAGTCTCTAATTGAAATTTTGCAGAGCTTTTATCACCCTGGTCGAGTGTCACCAATGCTTTTCCAAGAGTAGCACTAGCTTGTGTACTGTGTTTTGCGTTATGATCAGATCTGAAGTTGAAAAATAGAAGCACAACTATTAAACCAATACCAATTTTTAGGTATATGGATCTATTATCTTCAAGATGGGCTTGAGCTTGGTCAACTGATTCCAAGAATGGATCTCTTTGAATTTCTTTTCTTGTAATTTTTTTCTTTGGTCTAAGCATAAATTATTTCATTTGTTTATTATTCAGTGCCCTCGGCAGGAATCGAACCTGCATCTAATGCTTAGGAGGCACTTGTTCTATCCATTGAACTACGAGGGCAGATTACTAATTCTCTTGACGAGAAAGCCGCGAAATATAATTGAAATACATCAGGTAACAAAATGCAAATGAGATAATTATTTAAAGATTATTTTACTTGCTCTAACCAGATAAATAAAATTGTATCAGAATTAATAATATTTAAGGAAAATAGTTATTAAATATTATTCAACTTGTTAAATGAGTCTAATATCCTTTGCTGGATCGAATATGATAAAAACAGATTAGAATAATCTTGGTTCATTTTACTAACAACTTTCATAATTTTGTTATTTGCGGCTTCAATGTACCTTTTTTCACCAGAATACTCAAATAGAGCCCAATTTATATATGCTGGCTCATTTCTAAACCATAGAGAGTTGTCCTGTTCTAATCCTTTAATCAACGATTTCAGATAATCATCATTTACAGGAAGTCCTAGCATTTTCTGAGATACATGTCTAAATACCAAGGTCTCAACAGGAGCCCAAAGGTTTTCAATGCCATCATAAGCAATTGATTTATCAAAATACGCTAAAGCATCACTGTAGGCTCTAAGGTAAAAATATGAAAGGCCAATATTTGTTAGTGTATTTATGATACCATTTTTATTATTATTCTCTTTTTCTATAGAAAGTTGCTTTATAAATGAATCTATGGCTAATGTATAATTATCAGATTTAAAAAACTCAAATCCAATACTCATATAAAGGTCATTTACTAACTCAGTATTGATATCCTGGACTTTATCAAAATATTTCTTTGTTAAATCTTCATTTTTTAGAAACTGATTACATATAATCAAACCACCTAATGAGGAAGCTTTCCATCTCTCTATTCCTAGGTCATCGTTTATTTCGTAGCTACTAAGATAATATTCTACAGCAGTCTCATATTCATGCAATCTATGGTAATGAAGACCGATCCAATATTGGATAAAACCTATGGTATTTCTATTATTCACAGCTGTGGCATATTCCAAAACGCGATCATAATATTTTTTACTTTTTTCATACTCTCCTTTATTATGATAAATAATACCTAAATTTGATAATTGTGCTCTTATTAGTGCAGGATTTGTATCTCCTACCAGCGAAATTGACTCTTCAAAATCAAGGGTTGCTTTATCTGGGTCTTTATCAAAAACCCAATGTACTAGCCCAATATTATTTGTAATACTTGATAATTTTTTATTATCTCCAAGACCTTTATTTATATCGTAAGCTTTTTTAAAATAATATCTAGCGCTGTCCCCTTCACGTCTTTCCCAAAAAAATGAACCTAGACCATTTATAGCAGTTGCAACGCTGCTTTCATTTCCAATTTCTTTGGCTATCCTATAGGACTCTCTAAAAAGTTTAAGTGACTTTTCTACTTCCCACCTGGAATTATATATTTGGCCCATAGATCTTTTAATATCCATTTTTGCTTTAAGATCATCCATTCTAATTGCAATATTAAGAGCCAGAGAATACTGTTCTAAGGCAATATCATAATCAATATCATAGTAAGTATTTGCAAGCAAATATTTTGCATCAACAAAATTGGAATCTAGTTCCAGTGCTTTGTTTAAAAGGTCCCGCGCTATTTGGTTATCTTTAACTGCCTTTCGATCATTAAATGTATGTTTTGCTTTTAAGTATAGTTCATATGCATCTGAGTTAACAACGTATTCTTTATCTAGTTCATTAATGATATTGACACCAAGGCCATTAATAATCTTTTCTGAGAGATCCAACTTTACCGATGGAAGATCAGACCAATTAGTCTCCCATCGCTCTGATATAATAAGCATTTTCTCTTCTGTATCGTATAGTTCAATGGATAACTGAAAGATGGAATCTATTTTCCACAAAGAGCCGGAGACGACATACCTAGATGATAAATTTTTTGCGATATTGCCACCTTTAATACCGCTTTCAATCATTTCTTCAACCGAATTAAGGCTAGCCACACGTAACTGCCCAACGCTAGTGATATCGGAAATGAGATCTGCACTAATTCCATACGAGTAATATTCATCCTTTGCATCACCTTTATTTTCAAATGGTAGGATGACAACGGAAGGAATCCTGCTATCAGATGCAATGCCTGATGTTAAGAATGATAGATTTATCCAAAATAGAAAACCTAAGATTGCTAACACCCCTCCTGTAATACTATAAATATTCCAGTTTATGGTAGATTTTCTAGTCTCGTTATTTTTAATGATTTTATTTGATTTTGGTAGGCCATGGGAAGAAATGCAATATACTTTTACATCTTGCGAAACCCCTTTTAATGTAGGGGAGCCTAAAAACGTTGTATCAAATTCTGGATTCCTTTCTAAAGATGCATTCACCCTACCAGATATTGCAATTCCTCCAGAAGCAGAATATGATTCGATTCTTGATGCAATATTCACATCATCGCCAACAACATCGTCACCCTGGAAAACTACCTCCCCTTGGTGAATACCAATCCTTAGTTTTAAATCTGGTACTGATCGTGAAATCTTCTGGATTTCAATTGAGCAGTTTACTGCATCCAGTGTAGTCTCAAATGTTAGGAGTAGCCCATCCCCAATTTCTTTAAGCCATTCACCATGATGTCTAGAGACTATAGGACCTAAAATTTCTCTTTGTTTATTTAAAAGATTTAGAGCAGCAGGTTCATTTTTTGCAGACAATTCTGTAAAACCAGAAATATCAGTAAAAATAATAGCCGCAAGTTTTCGTTTTGGAGTATTCATACCATCCATAATGTAGTTATCTTCTTAAAAACAAAAAACCCCACGAAAATGGGGATTTTTTCCAAAATAATCTTTTTGAATTTATTCAATTATTTTCTACACTTAACGTACGATTCATTAACTCCGTAACTGCACTTTTCGGATTTTTATTATCAAATAAGACTTGATATATGGCTTCGTGGATTGGCATCTCTACATTATGCTTAAGTTGTAATTGATGAACTGATTTTGCCGTATCGATTCCTTCTGCTATCATATTCATATCTGAAATAATTTCTTTTAGGGATTTTCCTTCTCCTATTGCCTGTCCAATCTGCCTATTCCTGCTGTGTTTACTCAGACAGGTAACTATAAGATCTCCAAAACCACTCAATCCCCTAAATGTTTTTCTTTTTCCACTCATTTTCTTACCCAATCTTGTTATTTCAGCCATACCCCTTGTTATTAGCGCAGCTTTTGAATTGTCACCATATCCAATCCCATCACAAATACCTGCAGCAATTGCTATTACATTTTTCATAGAGCCACCTAATTCAACACCTTTAATATCTTTATTTCGGTATGTCCTCAACATATCAGATGCAAATAGGTCTTGAATCTTTTGAGCAGCTTCAAGATTAGAGGAAGCAGCTACCAATGTTGTGGGATGTTTTTGAATCACTTCTTCAGCATGACTTGGGCCTGAAAGGGTTACAGTTTTATTGTAATGATTGCCTAAAACATCATAAATTACTTCACTTACAGTCATTAGAGTATCTATCTCAATTCCCTTTGAGACATTTACTATAAATTGATTTTGATTAAAATTTGATCTATTATCGGTAAGTAATTTTCTTATAGATTGTGAGGGTATTGCTAGCACAACTACATCGGCTGAATCTATAGCTAATGAAATATTACTTGTAAAATTTACATTTTGGGGAAATGTTAATTCGGGTATGAGGTAATGCTCTCTTGTTTCTTTCAGCGATCTTACTACAAAATCATTTCGATGCCACATAGTAACATCAAAATTTTTCTCAGCTAAAACACTTCCTAAAGCACCTCCCCAAGATCCGCAACCCAAAAACGATATTTTTTCCACAATCAATTATTCAGAATACATAGATTCGATAATGTCAGACCAATTTTCATTGATCTGTTTTCTTCTAATTTTTAAAGTGGGTGTTAATTCACCATCATCTATAGTAAAATCCCTTGGTAAGATGGAAAATTTCTTCAGCTGCTCTGGATTAGAAAACTTTTGATTTAATATATCTACCTGGGTTTGAATATCTGCCCTTATTTCCTCGCTTTCTGTAAAATCAGAAAGTTCATGCCCATTTTCTTTAAGCATCAAAATTTGCTGCGCAGGATCTTTTGGAATGATATTACTGTCCAATCCAATATTGTCTCTTAAAATAGCACCCACATCTAACGTAAATAATACTGAGCAATATTTTCGAGCATCACCAACTAAAAAACATTGGGATATAATGGGAATTGACTTCATTGTCTCTTCAATAATTAAAGGAGCTATGTTTTTACCGGCAGAACTAACATATATTTCTTTTTTTCGTCCCGTAATAAATAAAAATCCATCTGAATCAATTTTCCCTACATCGCCTGTGTAAAGCCAACCATCCTTAATTGTTTCAGAGGTTGCTTTATCATTATTATAATAACCTTTCATGACATGTTGGCCCTTAATGAGGACTTCTCCATCTTCTGCTATTTTTAACTCTGTTCCAGGGAATGCGGGACCCACGCTACCTATCTTATTTTTTCCGACAAAATTCAAAGATGCACCCGCTGCGTTTTCTGTCATACCATACCCCTCAAATAGTGGTATACCTAAATCTTGGAATAATGACAAAATATCTGGATTAATTGGCGCTGCACCACTTATTGCAAAACGTACATTTGAAAAACCTGCAGCCGCTTTAAGTTTTGATTTAAATACACTTGCAAAACCAGGAATCTTTAGCCCTATTTTAAGAATGGCTTTGGATTCAATTGCTGCAATTAAGTTAGAGTATATTTTCTCATAGATCCTAGGCACTGATATGAACAAATGTGGCTGTAATTCTTTAGCATAATCAACGGTATTAAGGGGACTATCCACTATATGCATATGCATAGCTCTTCTCACCCAATAATGATTATCAATTAGCTGCCCAAAAACATGGGCGCCAGGAAGCCATGAAACGTATAAGTCACCTTGGCCAAACTTCATTACGGTTTGCGCCATATCAAGTTCAAATGTCCAGTTGTTATGAGTAAGTTCCACTCCCTTTGGATTACC
>CENP01019376.1_pt1 | contig 15106 bp, 12 predicted proteins | sample 361281 | NCBI WGS metagenome assembly CENP01 (sample SAMEA2591122, study PRJEB7988) | marine metagenome | biome: marine biome (ENVO:00000447); feature: deep chlorophyll maximum layer (ENVO:xxxxxxxx); material: saline water (ENVO:00002010), including plankton (ENVO:xxxxxxxx) | depth 70 m
TGAAGCTACGGGTTATGGATGTGTGTATTTTGCTGAAGAAATGCTAAATACTAAAGATGACTCATTTAAAGGTAAAACAGTAGCGATTTCCGGGTCCGGAAATGTTGCTCAGTATGCAACTGAAAAAGTAAATGATCTTGGCGGGAAAGTTGTGACACTTTCAGATTCTAGCGGTACGGTCTACGATAAAAATGGAATAGATTCTGAAAAACTAGCATTTATCATGGAGTTGAAGAATGTTAAGAGAGGCAGGATCAAGGAGTATGCAGATAAATACAGCACTGAATACCTTGAAGGGGAGAAACCTTGGAGAGTTGCATGCGACGTTGCGCTACCTTGCGCTACTCAGAATGAGTTAAATATTGATGAGGCTAAAGAGCTTACCAAAAACGGCTGTATCGCTGTTGCTGAAGGAGCCAACATGCCTACCGAACCCGATGCTGTTAATTTATTTTTACAAGAAAAAATCCTATTTGGCCCTGGAAAAGCAGCTAATGCGGGAGGCGTAGCAGTCTCCGGCCTTGAAATGAGTCAAAACTCAATGCGTCTTTCATGGTCAAGGGAAGAGGTGGATGAAAGACTTCATACTATTATGAAAAATATTCATAGCGCATGCACTAAACACGGAACTGAAGGTGATTATACTAATTATGTTAAAGGTGCTAATATAGCTGGCTTTATTAAGGTTGCAGATGCAATGATGGATCAAGGGGTAGTTTAAAAAGAAAAAGTTTATATTCCGGACGTTTCTTGTTCGTCCATTTGCTCTTTTTGAATTTTTTTGGGTTTCATGATTTTACCTTGACCGCTTTGCCCATCAATTGAAACCAGTAAATTATTTTCTAGCTTAAACCAGTCAATATACCTTGACGTTTTCTTGGGTTTTTGTTTTTTGATCCATTTTAAATCAATAAAATCCTCCGCTTTCTTATGATCTATTGTAAAGTAGCCTAATCGCATAGAGGTGACATTTTGAAAAAAGTGACTTCCAAAAGATGGATCAACGGGAAAAGAGTGCATCCCATATTCTATAATTACTTTTGCTTTAGATATCTGAGACCACTCTACAGGAATTCCTAGCCAAGGATCCGATGAGCCCCATCTCCCTGGGCCAATTAAGAGATATTTTTCATCATCTGATATAGAATTATTTATTTTTTCAATTTCCTTAGCGATGTATTTTGTTTTGGAGGACTCAAATTCATTGGGATTGATAAATATGATATTTTTGATATCATTTATTATGCCATTTCCTAAAGCAATCGAGCTTGTACAGAAAAGTTCATCCTTTGATATATTTTGCTCGTGCTCAACTTTATCAATTCCACCCACTACCATAGGTTTGATTTGAAGCAGGCAGAATTCATGTTTTTTTGTAGCATCCTTGTTCAAGTTGATTGCAAATTCAATTTCAACGGGACAACCCAATGCATCTTCTCCAATTTTTAATAAATCAATAATTAAATCCATTGCTGGTGCAGAATTCCACTTTAATAAAGATGGAAATGTAATAACTCTTGCTCCTTCATCTTTGAGGCTATCACGAATTTTATTATCCGAAGCAGACACAACGCTTCCAGACCAGAAAAGCTCACCATCTCTCTCTGCTTTGTCGAGTGAATAAAGAGAGGTATTCTCAAATTGACTATTTTTAAGCAAATCACCACCTTTTTTCAAATCGAGTGCATAAAATTGATTCTGAGAGTTATCAATCGTAGATTTTACAGAATAATACTGTGGAATAAGTCCAGGATATTTTGGTGCAAGTCTCAAAGATTTTTCTCCTTCAGCAATAGTCCTTCCTAATCCAAGAGCAAGATACGCAACTCCTTCATTCCTTTTCATATATGACACTGGATAATAGTTAAAGCTTTGCGCTAAGCCGCTTGCACTAGGATAAAAGGTATCAGCGTGTGTTTTTCCTACAAGTTCCATAATAATTACAGCCATTTTCTCTTCTTCGTGGTGATGGACCGAAGCCTCAATAAGAGTTTTGGGTTCATTCAAAAAAGTTGAAGCATAAACTAGCTTGATGGCTTTTTCAAGCTCATCTAATCTTGTTGATTTAGACTTATCTTTATTTGGAAGCATGTAGGTTGAATACATTCCAGCTAAAGGTTGATATTGAGAATCCTCAAGAAGACTTGATGATCTTACAGCTATAGGATATTTGACATTATTAAGATAATTGCTTAAGGTAGATCTTAGGCTCTTGGATAAGGTTCCTTTTAAAAAAGATCTGGTAATTGACTTATCAGATCTTTTTTCATTAAATGCTATTTTCCAAAGATCGTTCGTTTTCATGAATGAATCAAATTCATCTGTACCAATCACAGCAATCCTAGGAACCCTAACTATTGTGTCTGGATACTTGATTTCTAAATTTGCTTTCTTAAGAAGATTGTTTGCAAAAGCAAGCCCCCTAGCTTTACCTCCAAGTGATCCAGTAGACATACTTACAAAGCTTAACTCTTTATTTGTAGTCTTTGCCTCAAATTGAACAATTTTTCCATCTTTTTTTTCATCCATTTGTAAATTAATACTGTCAAGTAATACATTACGTAAATCTTCTAAATTACTGTAATAACTACTTTTAATTTTTCTTAAATATGAAGCTAGCTCAAACTCACCTCGGACTGCTATCCAATTTGAAAAATGATTTTTTGATGCGTGATATTGCAGTGATTTTTGAGGCAATACTTTTAGCTCTTTTTGAAATTCAGACATATTTGTTGCACGAGTAATTTCTTTACCAGTTTTATATCTAAATACAAAATCACCAAAACCAAAATTATTTGCTATGAAATTTTGCAGGTCCTGAATCAAAGAAGACGATTTTTTATAGATAAATGTAGTATTTGCGCTTACCGCTGCTTCTTTATGTTCTGAATTTGTAGACTGGAGCACAATAGGCATATCAGAATCATTTTCCCTGATATACTTAGCAAGCTCCAGGCCTGCATTTTGGTTTAATTTTTTATTTTTTGGGAATTGTATATCTGAAATAAAACCCAATATGTTGTGACGGTATTTTTCATATATATTTATAGCTTCCTCATAATTTGATGCCAAAAGAATTTTAGGTCGCGCTCTAAACAGAAGCAATCGATCTGTGTCTGATAAGCTCCTACTAATCAAGCTTCTTGCATGGCTTAAAGCTGTTCTGTATATCAATGGTAAAACTATTGAGTAGTATCTAGGATTATCTTCAACCATTACGATAGATCGTATTCCTGCAATTCTATAATCTCTATCTATATTCATTTTATCTTCAATGTTTTTAATTATAGCGGGAAATACATTTGCATTCCCGGACCACACATATACCTTGTCTATAGTTTTAGCAAGTCGCTTTTGAGGGAGCATAGAAATTTCAGATTCATCAAAAGCCAGCAATATTACAGGTTTATCTGGATAGGTTTTTTTTACTTCTTCCCCAAAAGTGATGGGATCCATATCTGAAATTCGCATCATCACGATAACTAGATCATAGCTACGCTCCGCTAATTGCTTTAAACCTGTTTTTGCATTTTTTGCAAGCCAAACTCGCGGAGCGTAGGACAGGTTCATACCTAAATATTCATATAGTATTTGTTCTGTTAATCGTCCATCTTCTTCTAAGATGAATGCATCGTAGGGACTCGCCACAAGCAGAATCTCATGAATTCTGTGTAACATTAAATCCTGGAAATTAATTGATCCTTTTACGCTTGAAGGCATGATGAAAATTTAGGTTCATTTTTGCCCTGTTGTATATATTTATGTGTAAATTATCAGCTGTCTTAATCTAAAAAAAATTTATGGATTGACCGGTCGGTTCGAATTTGTATTGGTAATGGTAAAAACATTAAAAACTTTTGATTTAAAAAATAAAACTGTTCTTTTGAGAGTGGATTATAATGTCCCTGTTGATAATGATAAAGTGGTAGATGATTTTCGAATAAAACAAACTCTGCCAACAATTAAGCATTGTCTTGATTCGGGTGCAAAGCTGGTAATTTCATCGCATTTAGGCCGCCCAAAAGGCAAGAAAGATCGAAGTCTCAGTCTTATGTCGGTTGGAGAAGCGCTAGCAGATTGCTTAGAAATGCCTATAAAGTTTTCCAGTGATTGTGTATCGGAAGATGCGCACAATGTTACGCTTGGTCTCAAGCCTGGCGAAATTCACCTGCTTGAAAATTTGAGATTTTACGATGAAGAGGTAAATAATGATTACGACTTCAGCGCTAAGCTAGCAAAGCATGGTGATATATTTATAAACGATGCATTTGGCACTGCTCATCGGTCTCATGCATCTAACGTTGGTGTTGCTAATCATTTTTCTAGAAAAGGAATAGGTTTTTTAGTCGAAAATGAGTTGAATTTTTTATCAAAAATTTTATCTAAACCAGCACGGCCGTTAACACTTCTTTTAGGAGGGGCTAAAATTGATACTAAGATTGACTTGATAGATCATTATATTGGTATTGCTGATAAAATTTTGATTGGTGGAGGAATGGCTTTTACACTTTTAGAATCACGTGGAATAAATGTGGGAAAATCTATAGTAGATAAATCCAAGGTGCTTTCAGGGGTTGAGCTTATTAATAAAGCCAAGCTTAAGAAGAATCTTTTTTTGCCTAAAGATGTGGTTTGCGCAAAATCAATTGATGATGGATCTGATCAAAATATTTACGATATTACTAAAATACCTGATGATCAAATGGGTCTTGATATAGGTCCAAAAACCATTGAATCATACTCAAAATATATATCAGAGTCTAATACAATTATATGGAATGGTCCGATGGGTGTTTTTGAATCAAGTTTTTATGAAAATGGAACAAAATCGCTTGCAAATCACATAGCTACTTGCACACAAAATGGTTTAATAAGTATTATGGGGGGTGGTGATACGGCATCAGCATTAAGAAAATTTAACTTAGAAGATAAAATGTCACATTTATCTACTGGCGGAGGCGCATCAATTGAGCTTCTATCAGGAAAAAATTTACCGGCAATTTTTGCCTTGGAGGTATAATTTGAAAAGCCCAATAGTTGCAGCTAACTGGAAGATGAACCTTACTATTAATGAGGGTATAGAGCTAGTTAGGCAGATTTTAGATGGTTCATCATCTGATAGTTCTGAAATTATTTTTTTCCCACCATCTATAGCCTTAAGCGCCATTAGTGGTGAGTTAAAAAATACCGAATATAAAGTTGGAATTCAAAACATTCATCATGAGGAAAGCGGGGCGTTTACAGGTGAAATTTCTGCAGAAATGGTTAAATCTTTGGATGTGCAATATGCTATCATTGGGCATTCTGAAAGAAGGCAGTATTTTTTTGAGACAGATACTCAAATCAATGGAAAAATTAAAAATGCTTTTAAATCTGACCTTTGTCCGGTAGTATGTGTTGGTGAGTCATTGCACGAAAGAGAATCTGGTAAAACTAATGAGATATTAAAAAAACAATTAATGTCTGCTTTTAAAGATATTGGCAATACATCAGATCGTTTGGTCGTAGCATATGAGCCCGTGTGGGCTATAGGCACTGGTAAGTCAGCGGATTCAAATCAAGTTTACGATGCACATAATTTTATCAATGAAATTTTACAAAACCTTTTTGAAGATCACACACCTATACTTTATGGAGGCTCGGTAAAGCCTGAAAATGCATCTGAACTTTATCAAATAAAAAATGTAGATGGGTTTTTAATCGGTGGGGCTAGTTTACAGTCCGAAAGTTTTTGTCAAATAATTAAAAATGTAACTTAAAATATTGAGAGGTCATTATGATTGGTTTTTTAATAACACTTCATGCAATTATTAGTCTTTTATTAATAGTAGTTGTATTAATGCAGGCAAGCCAAGGAGGAGGTCTTTCAGGGCTCTCTGGAGGTCAAACTACCAATGCGATTTTCGGCGGGAGGAGCGCTGGAAATGCATTAAGCAAACTAACAACTTACTTGGCAGGAATTTTTATGGGTCTGGCTTTATTGATTAGTCTGATTTCTTCTCCTGGGTCAGGCTCAGCGGGATCAGTCGTTGAAGACGCACAGCAAGATGGCTCCCTTGCACCATCCACAGAAAATTTATCTTTACCTACAGTTCCTCTGCAGGAAGAAAAAGAAAACAATTAGTTATTAGGTAAAACTTTATGCCTACCACGCATGATTATTACGATGATCCTAGAAATGAAGATATAAAAATCTACATTAATGGTGATTTTTTTCACCGCAATGAAGCAAAAGTGTCGGTCCTTGACAGCGGATTTCTGCTTGGTGATGGTGTTTGGGAAGGCATAAGGCTTCATAACTCCAAATTGCTTCACCTAGAAAAGCATCTAAATAGATTATTCTTTGGAGCCAAGGCGCTTGATCTTGATATTCACCTGTCAAAAGATGAGATAAAAAATGCGCTCATGAAAACCCTTGAGTTAAATAATATGAATTCAGATGTCCATATCCGGCTAATTGTTTCCAGAGGGCTAAAGAAAACACCCTACCAGCACCCAAAAGCGACTATTGGAAAACCAACGATTGTTATTATTCCAGAATATAAAGTTGCTGACAAGTCTGTTACTGATGATGGGATTAAGCTTGCACTGGTAGATACAATTAGAGATTTTCGTGTTCAAAATCCAAATATTAATTCTCTAAGTAAGCATAATTGCATTGCCGCTTGCATAGAAGCTGAAAGAAAAGGCGCAGATGAGGGATTGATGCTAGATCCAAATGGCTTTGTGTCAACCTGCAATTCAACAAATTTTTTTATTATTCGATCTAATGAAGTATGGACATCATCAGGTCAATATTGCCTTCATGGAATCACCCGTTCAACGGTAATTGATTTATGCAATAAGAATGGTATTGCCATCTTTGAAAAAAATTTTACAATTGAAGATGTTCACAGTGCTGATGAGGTTTTTGTAACTGGTACTTTTGCAGGAATTATACCTGTTGTCAGTATTGATAATATTCAAATTAATAGTGGTGCAAGAGGAAGACTTACTAGTACTTTGCAGGAATATTACAAGAAACAACTTGGGGCATAACAAATGAAAATAGCGATGTGGTCAGGTCCTCGAAATATCTCAACAGCCTTAATGAGATCATTCGAAAATCGAACTGATACTTTCGTATCTGATGAGCCATTTTATGCATATTTTTTAAAGGAAAGCGGTGAAAATCATCCTGCCCGGCAAGAAATTTTAAATGACCAGTCATCTGATTGGAATACGGTTTCAAAAATACTCACTGGAGACATTCCAAATAAAAAACTGATTTGGTATCAAAAGCATATGGCGCATCATATTCTTAAGCATTCTGATTTGAGCTGGATAAGGCATGTTACAAACCTTTTTCTGATTCGCGATCCAAAAGAGGTAATAGTAAGCTATCAAAAACGTTTTCCACTGACTAGTCATTTGCAGCTTGGCTATAACCAGCAAGTTCAAATTGCAAAGACCGTACATGATTTTTCGGCCGAATTTCCAATTGTAATCAATGCCAAAGATGTACTAATTAATCCAAAAAAAGCTATTAAGATATTGTGTGATATGTTAAATATAGATTTTGAAGAAAAAATGCTAAGTTGGCCGTCAGGAAAAAGAGATTCTGATGGTGTTTGGGCTCCCCATTGGTACAGTGAAGTTGAAAAAACAACAGCATTTCAACCCTTTTCACAAAAGAATGTTGTTTTGGATTCTAAATGGAATGATATCTACAATAGCTGCATGGCTGATTATGAATTTTTGAATTCATGCAGCATAAAGGTTGGCTAGCCCAAAATTATGTTTTATTAATAGGAATATTTTATTAATCACTAGAAAGTTCTGTAGTTAAAAAGTTTTTAATGTATGTAAATTTTAATAAGCCGAAGTGGTGGAACTGGTAGACACGCTGTCTTGAGGGGGCAGTGGGGGAAACCTCGTGCCGGTTCGAGTCCGGCCTTCGGCACAAAAAATATTTAACAATAAAGGAATCAGTTACCAATGAGAAATCTATTATCAACTTTATTTATTTTAATTGGCATAGTTTTTGCCCAATCTCCAGATGAATTATTCAATTCTGGAAAATCATATCTTGATTCTGGAAATTTAGTGCAAGCCGAAAACGACTATAAGGGGGCTGTTGAAATGGACCCTACATTTGCACCTGCCTACGCTGGCCTTGCTATTGTAGCAATGCGAAAAGGAGATCTAAAGCAATCTAATACCTATCTGAAGGAAGCAATTGATGCTGATCCAGAAAATAAAGAATTTCGTCAAGAATTTGAACGTCTTAGCGAACTGAATACATTAATGGGAAAAGGTATCAGGTCAATGAAAAATGGCGATATTGATAGTGCTTTTGAGTCGTTTAGAATCGCTTATGAAAAATTCCCTCAGTATCCAGAATCTGTATTTAATATGGGCTTGACTCATTTTAGAAACAAAGATTTTTCTGAGGCTGTTAACTACTTTAATAAAACTTTAGAAATAAATCCTGATCATAAAAATGCGCTAACTGCGATTAAAAACGTAGCTAAAAACTTTTTTAATAAAGGCAACCAGCTGTATAAAAGGGGCGATTTAGAGGGAGCATTGACATCATACGATGAAGTTTTAAGTGTTGACAAAACCTTCTACCAGGCACATTTTCAAGTTGGCGTAATACAATCAAAGATGGGTGATAAGGATAAAGCCGTTTTGTCGTATGAGAAATCTATTGAGATTAATCCACAATTTTACAAAGCGTACTTTGCTCTTGGCTTAGCTAAAAATTCTATGAACAACGCCGATGGAGCATTACAAGCTTTGCAATCAGCAATAGATATTAATCCAAGTTATGATAAAGCTTATGGTGCAATGGGCGATATTTACATTCAGCAAAAAGATTATGATAAGGCCAAACAAACTTTAAAGATGGCGACTACTGTAAATCCTAACTATTCAAAGGGCTACGCAAACCTTGGAGTGATTTATTCAGAAGAGGAGGAGTGGAATCAGGCTATATCTAGCCTCGAAATGGCGGTTGCTCTTAACGAAAGAGATGCAATGAGCTATTTTCGTCTTTCGGGGGCACACAACATGAATGGTGATTGCAAATCTGCACTAGACGCTGCAAGGAGAAGTACGGAATTAAAGAATAGATTTGGCGGAGCGTGGTTTGAGCTAGGTACAGCTGAATGGTGTAGCGGTTCAGGCAACAAAGCTGGCGCATTAAATGCATTTGAAAAAGCCAGAAATGATAGATCATGGAGAAAGATGGCAGAATACGAAATTGACAAAATCAAAAACCCTCAAAAATATATTAAATAGCTTGAAACCTAAAATACATGATTAGAGCAATAATTTTTGATTTAGACAACACTCTCCTTGATTTTGTCAAAATGAAGCAGTTTGCTGTTAAAGCCTCGATTAGAGCTATGAATGAGGCTGGGCTTAATGTTGATGAAGAAAGTGGCTACAAAGACGTAATGGAGCTGTATATGACTACTGGCTGGGAGAATCAGCTAGTCTTTGACGATTATCTTAAGCAGACTACTGGTGAGGTAAGCAATAAGATTTTAGCCGCAGGTGTTGTTGCGTATCGAAGAGCTCGTGAGGCCACTTTGCTTGTTTATCCAAATGTCAATAAAACCTTAATTGAATTGTTAAAATCACAAATCCGTCTCGCAGTTGTTTCTGATGCTCCGAGCAGGGAAGCTTGGATGCGATTATATTATTTAAATTTACATCATGTTTTCGATCCCGTACTTACATTCGATGATACGGGCGCTCGAAAACCCTCCCCAAAACCATTCAAGCTAGCTTTAGACAAAATGAATGTTGGGCCAGATGAGGCTTTAATGATTGGTGATTGGCCCGATCGCGATGTTGTGGGTGCAAAGCAGATAGGTATGAAAACTATTTTTGCTAGGTATGGTGATACATTTGGCACAAAAGAATCGGGAGCAGATTGGGATGTTAACGATATCTATGAAGTGGTTGAAATAATAAAGGAATTAAACAACGTCTAAGTTCTTCATTGGAACGGATATCGTTCAAATTGAGCGTATCCAAAAACTGCTTGAAAAGCAAAAAGATAAATTTATAAATAAAGTTTTTACTTTAAAGGAATCTGAATATTGTTTTTCAAAAGACATTCCGTCCATTCATTTTGCAGGACGATTTGCCGCAAAAGAATCTATTAAAAAATGCCTCTTTTCAAGCAAAATCACCGCTTCAATCGGATTTAACGAAATCGAAATTTTGTCTCGAAGCAATGGCGCACCGTTTATTCCTCAGATAAAAGATTTCAATATAAAAGATATTCAGATTTCAATTTCGCACGAAAAAGATTTTGCAATAGCGATGGCATTGATAATCTTATGAGCGTTGTTTTGATGAAAAATCAGGCCTACGATCTCGATAGATTGGCCCTAAAAACGTACGGTATCAGTGGCCAAAAACTTATGGGTGAGGCAGGCAAAAAAATTGCAGATTTTATCAAGAGCAATTTTAGCAATATGAATTCGATAAGCATTGTAGTTGGAAAAGGAAATAACGGAGGAGATGGTTTTGCAGCTGCACTATATTTAAATAAGTGCGGTTTCAACATTGCTATTTTTTCAATATATGATACCCAATATTTTTCGAATGAAACATCATACTATTATAAAGAATGCTCGAAAGTAGGTATCTCTGTTTTTTTTGCATCTAACCCTCCATCTGCCTATGATTTTAATTGTTTGGTAATAGATTCAGTGCTGGGCATTGGTTTTAGGGGTCAGCTTTATGAGAATTTAAAAAACTGGTCCACATGGATAAATAGATTTTCTGTTGTTGTTTCTTGCGATATACCTACTGGCGTATGTAGCGATAGCGGTACAGTGAGCACAGAAGCAGTTAAGGCGGATTATACCATTGCAATGGGCTACCCAAAAATTGGATCTCTTATTGAGCCTGGTAAGAGCTATAGCGGCACAATTACTTCGGTTGATATCGGATTTCCAAACAAAATCAATGAGCTGAATGGCCAAAAATGGAATATTGTAGGAGACGATTTAATTAAAAATATTTTAAAACCTCTTAAAAAAAATACCCATAAGTACAAACAGGGTAAGGTTTTGATATTGGCAGGGTCTGAGGGCATGACAGGCGCAGCCTATCTTACAACAATGGGTGCATTGCGATCTGGTTGTGGATTAACGAAAACATTTGCCCCAAAATCACTAAACATTCTCTACGAACGTAAAATCACGGAAGGAATGACTGTGTCATGCGATGATAAAGGGTTAGGCTTTTTTACAAATGACAATTATAATCAGATAATGGACAATATTGATTGGGCTGATGTGGTTTTGATTGGGCCCGGACTTGGAAGAAATAAGGACACTGTGAGATTACTGCACAATCTTTATGTTGAGATTGATAAGCCTATGGTAATTGATGCGGATGGGTTTAGTCCTTTTTACTATGATTTTTCATTGGTTAAAAAAATAAAAAATGATTTTGTATTTACCCCTCATTTAGGAGAGCTAAGCAAATTATTCAAAATAGATGCAGAACAGCTTAAGATGGACATGATCAATATTATTGAAGAGATGACCTTAAGTATGTCTGGTGTTTTAGTTGCAAAGAATGAATCTACAATCATATCCGACGGGATTAATGGTTATATTAATTCAACTGGAAACCCGGGCCTTGCAACGGCAGGGACGGGCGATGTCTTGAGCGGTGTTATTGCTTCGTTTGTATCTCAAGGATATGGCTCACTTGAATCATCTATTGTAAGTGCTTATATACATGGATATGCAGCAGATAATCTATCAAGCAATATCAGCCAAAGAGGTCTTATTGCAAGCGACCTCTTAATAGAAATAGGAAAAAAGCTTTCAGACTATGAACTATAAATTTTACAGAATTTTACTTTTTTCTTATGCAGTATTAATTTTAATAATTTCATCTACTCCAAGCAGTGATTTGCCAAAGACTTGGCTGTTACAGTACGATAAAGTTATACACTTTTTTGAATATTTCATTTTTGGAATATTAGCTATTAAAAGCATGAAAGTTGTAACGGCAAGAATTGTCTTTGTTTTGATTTCTTTTGGTATACTGTTTGGCATGCTTGACGAATACCTCCAATCCTTTATTTCAGGCCGTTATTCTAGCGGCTTAGATGTCTTAAGTGATACTCTTGGATTTACAGTTGGATTAATTTTAGTTTATATCAATCAAAATGATAAATAAAATCTACATCAAAGACTATGCGATTGTCAGAGAGCTAGAGCTTCCTTTTTTAAATGGTTTTACTGTAATAACAGGAGAAACGGGTGCTGGAAAGTCATTAATAGTGAAAGCATTATCTCTTGCTCTTGGATCAAAAGCTGAAAAAACGGACGTCAGAAGCGGTCAGGATAGAGCTGTTGTTGAAGTTCAGCTTAATAATTCAAAAAATTACCGCAGATTACTTTCTAAAGCAGGTCGTATAAAATCATATATTAACGATGAGCCTTTTTCGGAAGAGTCATATCGTGAACTTGTGTACAGTCTAGCAGATTTTCACGGTCAAAATGAACAGCAGTTAATTATGAACAATCGAACACACATTGATTTCCTTGATAGATTTTGTAAAAACGATGATAAAATTAGTCAAATTGAAAAAATCTATAATGATTTGATTTTTACAATAGATAGCCTAAATAACAAGCTTGATCTGTCAAAACAGTCAAATGATAAAAAAGAATTACTTGAGTTTCAATTAAATGAGATTAAGTTGATAAGTCCGAAGCTGAATGAGGACGAGGAGCTAACAAACGAATTCAAGCGTCTAAACAACACCGAAGAAACTATTAATGCCATTCAAAAACTCAACCAAAGCCTTACTGAGCATGACCATTCGATTTACCGTCAGCTGTATTCCGCGATCGATGATTTAGAAGGTCTTTCAAAATTTGATCAAAAACTCTCCCATTATTTAGATATTTTAAAACAATCCTCTGTATCTATTCAGGATTCATCATCAGGATTGATTGAATATTTAGATCACATAGAAAGTGACCCTTCAAAATTAAATGAGGTTAATGATAGGCTGCAATCAATAGAAAGCTTGAAGCGTAAATATGGTGGCTCCATTGAATCGGTTATGGATTATGCAGAACGCACTCGGACAGAATTGGAAGAGCTTTCAGGCCTTGATGGCTTAATTGAAGAATTAAGAAGTAATCTAAGAGATATGATTTCTAAATACACTGTCTTGGCAAATGAATTAAGTCAAAGACGTAAAGAATCATCTCAAAAACTGTCTAATCAAATTGAAATGACAATGAAAAAGCTGAACATGGATGGCGCAACATTTAAAGTTGAAATACATCAAAAACCCAGCAAAGACGATACTGTAAAGTATAACAATCTAGGCGTCAAATATGGCCCAAAGGGCTATGATGATGTTGAATTTTATTTAAGCGCAAATCCAGGTGAAGCCATAAAACCTCTTTCAAAAATTGCTTCTGGTGGCGAGGTTTCTAGAATAATGCTATCAATTAAATCCGTATTAAAAGAGGATGATCCCGTGCAAACGCTCATATTTGATGAAATAGACTCAGGTATTTCAGGGGAAGCTGCTGATAAAGTCGCAAAAGCTTTAAAAGCGCTTAGCAAAGATAAGCAGGTGATTTGCATAACCCATCTACCTCAAATCGCTTCTTTGGCTGACAACCATTTATTTGTTGGTAAAAAAGTTATTGAAAATAAAACGTTCGTAGAAGCGATCTATCTAAATGATGATCAAAAAATTGCTGCTGTTGCAAAACTATTTAGCGGGGAAGATTCAACTTCTCAAGTAATCAATAAAAAAACCAGTATGGACTCAAGAGCGCATGGATAAGCTGGTTGTAAATGGCGGAAGAGAGCTAAGAGGACGGGTTAAAATTTCAGGGGCAAAAAATGCTGTTTTACCTATTATGGCATCCTCTCTATTGGTCGAGGGTATTACAGTAATAAAAAATGTTCCAAATCTTAGAGATACAAGAACTTTTATTGATCTTCTAAGTATTTTAGGTGCAAAATGTAATTTTGAAAATTCAACACTTACAATTGATGCTACCAATATTACTTCAATTGAAGCGCCATACGACCTAGTAAAGACTATGAGAGCTTCTTTTTATGTAATGGGGCCACTACTCGGTAGATTTGGAGAAACAAAAGTCTCGCTACCTGGGGGATGTGCTTGGGGCCCTAGACCTGTTGATTATCACCTAAAAGGCTTTGAAAGCTTGGGAGCAAAGATTGACCTTAATCAGGGGTATATTTTAGCGCATTCTGATAATTTAAAAGGAGGTAGTATTTCATTTGAGATCGCATCAGTTGGCGCTACTGCCAATATTTTAATGGCAGCAGTTTTAGCTAATGGAAAAACATCAATTTCAAATGCTGCTATTGAACCTCATATTGTTCAACTTTGCGATGTTTTAGTTGAAATGGGAGCAGACATAGGCGGTATTGGAACAAATGAATTAATCATTAATGGTGTTGAAAAACTCTCACCTGTTGAAATTACTGTTATTCCAGATATGATTGAAGCGGGAACATTTTTAATGGCAGGGGCGATGCTGGGAGAAATTGAGCTAGAAAATGTTGATCCTAGCCATCTTTCAATTGTCTTAGAAAAGCTAGAAGCGGTTGGTTGCGATATTTCTGCAACAACTAGTTCAATTAGTATTAAAAGAAGTGGCATCCTAAATCCTGTTGACATTACTACTGATGTGCATCCAGGCTTTCCTACGGATTTACAGGCTCAGTGGATCGCTCTAATGTCTGTTGCAAATGGGAAATCAGTTGTCACGGAATCAATTTACTTGGATCGTTTTTCTCATATTCCAGAATTAGTAAGGCTGGGGGCAAATATTAGTTTAGAGAAAAATGTTGCTACGATCCGCGGACAAAAAAAACTAATTGGGGCTCAAGTTATGTCCACTGATATTAGAGCTAGTGCTTCACTTGTTATAGCAGCCTTAATCGCAGAAGGAAGATCTGATATTAGTCGAGTCTATCACATCGATCGTGGATACGAGAATATTGAAGAGAAATTTAGAATGTTGGGTGCAGACATTCATCGCGAAAAAGAATAAATAAAGTTGGGAATATTTATTTTTTT
>CENP01055679.1_pt1 | contig 15076 bp, 11 predicted proteins | sample 361281 | NCBI WGS metagenome assembly CENP01 (sample SAMEA2591122, study PRJEB7988) | marine metagenome | biome: marine biome (ENVO:00000447); feature: deep chlorophyll maximum layer (ENVO:xxxxxxxx); material: saline water (ENVO:00002010), including plankton (ENVO:xxxxxxxx) | depth 70 m
GCAGAAATTCAAAAAGGCTCAATGAACGATGTTGAGGTTGAGACATTACCTGGAGTTATACTAGGCCACAAGAATATACCTGTTCAATCCGTAGGTTGTTATGTTCCAGGCGGAAAATTTCCTATGATTGCATCGGCACATATGTCAGTGATAACTGCAAATGTTGCTGGTGTTCCAAGAATAATTGCAGCGGCACCACCTCAAAATGGTGCACCTCATCCAGCTATTGTTTCAGCTATGCACTTAGGTGGAGCGCATGAAATATATTGTATTGGCGGTATTCAAGCTATAGGTGCAATGGCTTTAGGTACTGAGAGTATTGAAGCTGTACATATGTTAGTTGGCCCTGGTAATGCCTATGTGGCAGAAGCAAAAAGACAATTATTTGGAACAGTAGGAATTGATTTATTTGCTGGACCCACTGAAACAATGGTAATTGCCGATGAGACTGTTGACGCAGAATTATGTGCAACTGACTTGCTTGGTCAAGCAGAACATGGTTACAATTCTCCTGCAACTCTATTAACAAATTCTGAAAACCTTGCAAATAAAACTCTCGCAGAAATTAATCGATTATTAGATATTTTGCCTACTGCTGAAACAGCTAGAAAAAGCTGGGAGGATTATGGTGAGGTAATCCTTTGTGATACTTATGAAGAAATGTTGCAAGTTTCTGATGAAGTTGCATCGGAACATGTTCAAGTCATGACTTCTAAAGATGATTGGTTTTTAGAAAACATGAGATCTTATGGTGCATTATTTCTTGGTCCAAGAACAAATGTTGCAAATGGTGATAAAGTGATTGGAACAAATCATACTTTACCTACAAAAAAGGCTGGCAGGTATACTGGAGGACTTTGGGTAGGAAAGTTTTTAAAAACTCATAGTTATCAAAAAATCCTCACAGATGAAGCAGCAACAATGATAGGAGAAAAATGCTCAAGATTATGTATTTTAGAGGGATTTGTTGGCCATGCTGAGCAAGCAAATGTTCGAGTTAGAAGATATGGCAAAAAAAATGTTGGATACGGAAGAGCAGCAGATTAATGAATTCATTAAAAAAAATTAAAAAATTAATAAAGCCTCTTAGAGAAGCAATGTATAATTTTACAGAGCAAGAAGTTCGTAATCAACTTAATTTATTGATTTCTCAAGATGCAATTATCCAACTTTGTTATCCATTAAATAATCTTAAAGGACCAGAAAATTTTTATGAAAAAGCCTACAGCAAACTTTTTCATTCCTTTCCTGATTTGGAAAGAAGAGATTATATAGTTATTGCAGGAAAAACTGAAAAAAAATTAGAATGGGTTGGGACTTGTGGCATCTATTGTGGAACATTTTCCAGTCCTTTTTTAAATATTCTACCAACAGGTCACTTTGCTCATATGCGTTTTCATGAATTTTATAAGTTTGAAGAAGATAAAGTAGTTGAAATCCAAGCAATTTGGGATATTCCAGAATTAATGGTTCAAGCTAACTCTTGGCCAATGTCACCAAGCTTAGGTAAAGAATGGTGTGTCCCTGGTCCAGCTACTCATGATGGTGTTAACGAAGAAGTCGCTGACTCAAAATTAAGTGTAACATCCTTAGAGAATGTTCTTGGAATGGCAAATGCAATGAAACGCCATCCATCAGAAGGAGGCCCTGAAGTTATGGAAATGAATAGATATTGGCATCAAAAGATGAATTGGTATGGACCTTCGGGAATTGGAACAAGTAGGGGGATAGAGGGTTTTAGAAATTGGCATCAAATTCCTTTCTTAAATGCAATGCCTGATAGAGGAAAATACACAAAATATAATAAAAGAGATGGTTGGGGAGAAGATATATCTTATCATTTTTTTGCTGAAGGAAATTATGTAGCTGTCACTGGTTGGCCAAATATGAAACAATCTATTTCGCATGATGGATGGCTTGGAATAGCACCTTCAAATCAAGTAATTACTTTGCGCTCCCTAGATTTTTGGCGTCTAGAAAATGGAAAGATTAGAGAAAATTGGGTAATGGTTGATTTGTTGGATATATATTATCAAATTGGGGTAGATGTTTTTTCAAGGATAAAAGAATTTAACAAATCTAAATATTACAGAGGGGCAGAAAATTGATTTTACCGAAAACACCTTCTTTTAGATTAGATAAAAAGAGAGCGCTTGTTATTGGGGCTTCTTCAGGGATTGGAATGGGAAGTGCAGTTGCATTAGCTGAAGCTGGAGCGGAAGTGTTTTTAGCTGCCAGAAGAAAAAACATACTTATTGATTTAAAAGCTCAACTAATTGGAAAAGGCTATAAATCAGAAATACTTGAGCTAGATATAACTAATATTGAAAAATTAAAAATTGTTATTAATAACCAACCAGCGTTCGATATTCTTGTAAATAGTGCTGGTTTGGCTAAACATTCTCCTGCTGTTGATACAAAAGAAAATGATTTTGATGATGTTTTAAATGTCAATCTCAAGGGAGCATATTTTATTACAAAAGAAATTGCAAAAAAACTTATTAAAGAAAAAAAATCTGGATCATTAATAAACATTTCTTCTCAAATGGCACATGTTGGTGGAATAGATAGAGCAGTTTACAGTGCATCCAAACATGCTGTTGAGGGATTTACTAAAGCTATGGCAATGGAATTTGGGAAAAAGGGTATAAGAATAAATACTATTTGCCCTACATTCATTTCTACTCCATTGACAGAATCAACTTTTAAAGATCCTGAAAAATTAAAATGGATTCAAAGTAAAATAAAGCTGGGAAGAGTTGGAAAAATTGAGGATATAATGGGGGCAGTAGTTTATCTTGCTTCAGATGCCTCATCTTTAGTAACAGGATCTTCATTGATGATTGATGGAGGTTGGACAGCTGGATAATGACAAAAGATAATATTACATCTACTGACGTTGCAAAAAAAGCTGGAGTAAGTCAGTCAGCAGTATCAAGATATTTTACCCCTGGATCAAGTCTATCAGAAAAAACTGCTAATAAAGTTAAGATTGCTTCAGATAAACTTGGATATAGACCTAATGTTTTAGCAAGATCATTAATAACTGGAAAATCTAAAATTATTGGTCTTGTTGTAGCTTATTTAGACACTCATTTTTATACAGATGCTTTGGAAAAGTTATCAAATTGTCTTAAGGCTGAGGGGTATCATATACTTGTTTTTATGGCCTCAAAAACATCTGGTAATATTGAAGAAGTTCTTAAAGAAATTTTAGATTATCAAGTTGATGGAATTATCCTTGCTTCTGTTGCAATGTCTTCAGATTTAGCAGGTAGATGTCAGGATGCTGGTGTTCCAGTAGTACTGTTTAATAGAGGGCAAGACTTTAAAAATGTCTCATCAGTAACTTCTGACAATATTTCTGGAGGCAAACATGCTGCAAAGTTATTTATCTCTCTAGGTTTTGAAAAAATATCTTACTTATCTGGATGGGAGGGTGCATCCACACAAATAGATAGAGAATTTGGTTTTGTATCTGAATTAAAAAAATCAGGAATAAAATTATTTTCAAGAGAAACAGGAAATTACAAATATGTTGAAGCACAAATAGCAACTCGAAAAATGTTTAATAAAGGTGATTATCCTGAAGCTATTTTTGTTGCAAACGATCATATGGCATTTGCAGCAATGGACGTAATTCGATATGAATTTAAATTGAAAATACCTCAGGATATATCTGTTATAGGTTATGATGATGTTCCTCCAGCTTCTTGGTCCTCATATAGTCTAACCACTCTTAAACAAAGAACTGATGATATGGTTACAGAGACTGTACGAATTCTTAAAGAAAGAATCGAAGAAAACTCTGAAAAGACTACAAGAATAAAAATAGATAGCCCTCTTATTATTAGAAACTCAACAAAAAACTTAAAAGGTTAAAAATGAAAGGATTTGATAAGAAATTTATAAATTTCCCAGATTATATATTAGGTATAACTAATGAGATTTGGGAAAACCGTGGTGTTGATTCTTTAAAACATTATTATTCGGAAGATATTATAGTTAGATCCCCAGAAAACATAGTAATTGGAAATAAAAGTGTAATAGATGCCACATATGCAACTCTATTAGAATTTCCAGATAGAGAATTATTAGGTGAGGATGTTATCTGGTCAGGTTCTCCAGAAGAAGGCATGCTTAGTTCTCATAGAATTTTGTCAACTGCAACGCATCTTGGTGAAGGGTCTTTTGGAAAACCATCTGGGAAAAAACTTGTCTATCGAGTGATAGCTGATTGTCATGCAATTAACAACCAAATCAATGATGAATGGTTAATAAGAGATCAAGGGGCAATAGTAAGACAACTAGGATGGAATCCTAAAGACTATGCCTTAATGAAAATAGAAAAAGAAAATGAGTTAAACAAAAAAACAATCCCCTTCAACTCTGATATAGATTTATTAGGCCCCTACACAGGAAAGGGAAATAATAATGAATGGGGTTTGAAGTACAAAGAAATTTTAAACTCAATAATGAATTCACAGTTTTCTATTGTTGAAAAGGAATATGATAGAGCAATTCAAACAGAATATTCTGGAGGAATTACTGGTCACTCATACAAATCAGTTGAAAATTTTTGGAAAAACTTAAGAACTTGTTTTCCAAACTCTAAATTTGAAATTCATCATTTAATTGGAAGGGATGACAAAAATATGTCACCACGTGCAGCTATTCGCTGGAGTCTAAATGGTTATCATGAAGGTGATGGCATTTTTGGAAAACCAACTAAAGCTAAGGTGTATGTTATGGGAGTATCTCATGTAGAGTTTGGCCCATGGGGAATAAGAAAAGAGTATTCTTTATATGATGAAACAATTGTATGGAAACAAATTTTATTATCAAAAAAGGTTTAATTGAAAAATGAAAAAAATAATATCTAATAAAGAAATGAATAAAAGATTAGTAAGATATGGTGAACTTAAACCATGTAAAACAGCTTTTATTGATGCTCATACTCCTGGTTCAAATTTGAAAGAGAACTTTACAATTATTGGTGCAGGTGTGTCTGAAAGTTCTGATCAGCATGTTCATTTAAAAATTCCTCATGGATTTAACATAGGTGCTGCAGGGCAACCACCAAAATGTAAAAATTCACTTCATAGTCATAGAACTGCAGAGGTTTTCTTTGTTTTATCAGGAAGGTGGCGTTTTTTTTGGGGGAGGTGGGGAAATTCTGGAGAAGTGATATTAGAAGAAGGGGATATAATAAACATTCCAACAGGTATATTTCGTGGATTTGAAAATATTGGAATTAATTATGGAATGATAATGGCAATTTTAGGTGGTGATGATGCTGGTGGAGGAGTTATATGGGCTCCTCAAGTGATAAATGAAGCTAAAAAGCATGGTTTGGTCCTCTCTGAAAAAGGAGAACTTTTCGATACAACTAAAGGTAAAAAACTTCCAAGCAATTTTAAGTCAATGAATGTTCTTAATGAAGAGCAACTAAAAAGTTTTCCTGAGCTATCTTCCTCAGAAATAATTGATAACCATGTTGCACGATATCTTGACTTGATTTCTTTATCTTACGGAAGTCCAGCTAAAGTTATTGGTGAAACAGGAAAATTAGTTGATAAACCTGGTTTCGAAGTAGATTTTATTTCTAGAAATTCTACTGTTGATAATAAGATAGGTTTTAAAAAACCTTCTGTATACATTCCTTTTAAAGGAAATTGGAATATAGAATGGTCTAATGGAAGTATAATTTTAAACTCAGGGGACACCTTATCAGTACCTGAAGAATTAGAGCATAAGATTTACCCTACCATGACTGGTGAAAGTTCAATGTATAGAGTTGTAGGTACAAACGATATTGCTGGTTCAACATGGAAAAATAACTAATGGAAATTTTAACAACACATGTTGGTTCATTGCCAAGAAGCAAAAGAGTTGTAGACTTTATTTTCGCAAGAGAAAAAAAACAAAATTATAATCAGGAAGATTTTGATAATGCTCTCTCTGATGAAATTGATTTTAATGTCAGAAAACAGAAAGAAATTGGAATTTCAATTGTTTCTGACGGTGAAGCTTCAAAAATTTCATATGCTACATATATTAAAGATAGATACAAAGGTTTTGATGGAGATAGTATAAGAAACCCTCCAGCAGATCTGAAGTTATTTCCAAAATTTCTTGAAAAACTTGCTAAAGAAGGAGGGACGCCTCAATATTCTAGGCCTATGTGTGTTGATAAAATTGAAAGTAAGAACAATGGCGAATTAGAAAAGGATATTAATAATTTAGTCTCCTCAATGGAGAAAAATAAAATATATAATGGTTTTATGAACTCTGCTTCACCTGGAGTAATTTCTTTGTTTTTACAAAATAATTTTTATAAAAGCAGAGAACTGTACTTGGAAGCATTATCTAATATTATGAAATTGGAATATGAAAAAATAGTTGATTCAGGATTAGATCTTCAGATTGATTGCCCTGATTTGGCTTTGTCTAGACACATGATATTTTCTGATTTAACTGATGATGAATTTTTAAGAATTGCAAACTTAAATGTTGAGGCATTAAACTATTCAATTTCTAAAATTCCAAAAGAGAAAATTAGAATACATATATGTTGGGGTAATTATGAAGGTCCCCATATATGTGATATTCCAATGGCAAAAATGTTTGATACTCTTATGGCCATTAAGGCAAGATATTTTCTTTTTGAATCAGCAAATCCTAGACATGGTCACGAATGGTCAATATTTGATAAAAGAAAAAAAGATATTCCCGATGATACTATACTTGTACCTGGTGTAATTGATACAACAACTAATTTTATTGAACATCCTGAACTGATAGCTCAAAGATTACAAAATTTTGTAAATATTGTTGGCAAAGAAAGAGTTGTTGGCAGTACTGATTGTGGTTTTGGAACTTTTGCAGGGTTTGGAGCTATTGAAACTGAAATAGCTTATAGAAAATTATCGTCATTAGTTGAAGGAGCAGAATTAATATCTTAATTTCTATAAATTTATAAGTAAAAAAAACTTAACAAAAGAATGGATAATTAAAAATTATGAAGGCGTTATTTTTTGGTTCTATTGGAACAGTAATTGAAACATCAGAAATACAAAGACAGTCATTTAATAAAGCTTTTAAAGATGCTGGCCTAAATTGGTATTGGAATATCGCGACATATTGTAATTTATTAAACAATCCAGGAGGGAAAAAACGTATAAAAGAATATTCTCAGGATATTCTTGATCAAGAAACTATTGATTTTATTCACTCAAAAAAAGAACAAAATTTTTCCAAATTTTTATTAAAAAAACAATCTCCTAGGAGAGGAATTAAAAATATTTATGATTTGTGTTTAAAAAATAATATTAAATTATGTTTAATTACTACTACTTCACTAAATAATATAAACAGTATTAAAAACACACTCTCAGAAAGTATTGATTTTTCAAAATTATCTCTTATTACCTCTCTTGATGATATCAAAAAGCCCAAACCAAATAGTGAAATATATTCTTATGCTTTAAAAAAGTTAAATTTAAAAGCGGAAGAAGTTTATGCAATAGAAGATACTATTTCTAATAAATATGCAGCATTAAATGTTGGAATTAAATGTTATTTATATCCTGGTGAATATGCAATGGTTAATTCTAATGAAGACCCAATTTATGAAATTGAAAAAAAAATTAGTTCTTTAATTAAAAATTAGTCTAAGTCTAATTATCCCCTCATTTAATTCTGTGAGAGAAAAGAAATATAGATGATGGTAATTAAAAAAATAAACAAGTTTTAATTTACAATTTTAGAGTAGAAAAAATAGATTTTGAAGTGCTAATTTTTAAAAGTTAAAATGTTATAAAATCATAATAAAAAAGTATAAAGATAGACTTATAAGATTAGTTTTATTCACAAGTTGGGATATTTTTGTTTAATCGATTTAAAAATTTTAGAGATATATCTGGTATTTTAATAGTATTGTTGTCATCTTTATTCTTTGCAATAGTTCCAAATGCTGCAAAATTAGCCTTAGATGATGGTTCATCTTTAATGATATTATTGCTCTCAAGATATTTAATTGGATTTATTTTTCTTATACCTCTTATGTTTTTTTCAAGAAAATCAATATTAATACCAAAAGAACTTACTTTCGTAACATTTTTGTCATGTATTTTTTCAATTCTTCTAGTAGCTGCAACATACAGTGCAGTTAAATTTACAAGTGTAGGTTTAGTTTTTTTAATATTGTATTTATTCCCTATAGGCGTAGCTCTCATTTCTTACTTCAGAGGTAAAGAAAAAATAACTTTTTTCCAATGGATTTGTATTATTTTTATTTCATTGGGTTTATCATCTGTTGTTTTTGATGGAGTTTTTAATGGGAACCTTCTTGGAATAGTTATAAGTTTTGCAGGATTATTTTGTTTTATTATTTTTATAATTTTATCTGGATATCTTGTGAGCCAACTTGGCTCAATTAGAATGAACTTTCATAATAATTTTTTAGGTCTGATTTTTTTAGGAATTATTTTAATGTTTCCGTTTAATATTCCAATGGAATTACCAAACAGCAATTTAGGTTGGTTTGCAATTTCAGCTAATGGAATATTTTATATAGTTAGTTGGGTATTATTTTTTGAAGGATTAAGAATAATTGGAGTTACTAGAGCTTCTGTACTAACTACTACGGATCCCTTATTTGCTGCAATAATAGCCTTGCTCTTCTTAAATCAAAATCTCACAATTATTCAATGGGTTGGTTTTACTATTGTTATATTATCTATTTATTTTTTTGAAAGGCACAAATCTAAGTTATAAAAATTAGGTATGCAAAAAAAACATATTTAAAATAATTTAAAATCAATACTCTATGTTCAAATGAAGTTTTATAGAATAACTTAAAAATTTAAAATGCAAAAACCAAACAAAAAACCATTTTATCCTTTCTTTTCATCTGGGCCATGTGCAAAACATCCTGGGTGGAAGCTAGAAAATTTAAATAACGCAGCTCTTTCAAGGTCTCATAGATCTGAAGCCTCAAAGAATAAATTGAAAGAGGTTATCAATAAATCAAGAGAAGTTTTAGAAATTCCTGATAATTATCACATAGGCATTGTTCCTGGTTCTGATACAGGGGCTGTAGAGATGGCTATGTGGAGTATGTTAGGAAAAACTGGGGTTGAAGTATATTCATGGGAAAACTTTGGCCATGACTGGACAATTGATATTCTTGATCAACTGCCTTTAGAAAATAAAACAAACCAGAAGACTGACTATGGAATTCTTCCAGATTTTTCTAAAAGTGATTCTAAAAATGATATTATTTTTACATGGAACGGCACTACTTCAGGTGTAAGGATTAAAAATACTGACTGGATAAGTGACGATAGATCAGGTTTAACAATTTGTGATGCTACCTCAGCAGCATTTTCAATGAAGCTAGATTGGCCAAAACTAGATGTTACAACATATTCTTGGCAAAAGGTATTAGGAAGTGAGGCAGCTCATGGGATGATAATATTATCTCCTCGAGCAATAGAAAGACTTGAAACTTTTACTCCATCATGGCCTATACCAAAAGTATTTCGTTTAGCAGACAATCAAAAATTTTTAAAAGATATTTTTAATGGAGTGACTATTAATACTCCATCGTTACTTTGTGCTGAAGATGTTTTAAGCGCCCTTAACTGGGCGAAAAAAATTGGTGGATTAAATGAGTTAATAAAAATATCAGAAAATAATTTGAAGATAGTTTCTGACTGGTTAATAACTAATGAAAATTTTGAATTCCTTGCTAAAGATAAAGCAACACAATCCTGCACTTCAATTTGTTTGGTTCCTAAAGATGAATGGTTTAAAGGTTTAGATGAAAAGAATAAATTAGAGTTTATGGGTAAAGTTTATAGGGAAATTGAGAATAATGAGGCAGGTTTTGACATTAACTCTTATAAAACTGCTCCTATAGGGATTAGAATTTGGGGTGGTTCAACAGTTGAAAATGAAAATGTAAGATTATTACTTCCTTGGTTAGATTGGGCATATGAAGATGTCAAATCAAAATTTAGAAATTAAAATACTAAATTTCCTCAAACTTTAGATCATGTGTTGCAATAGGAAACCAGGCAGGAAAATTATCTAGCATATTAGATAATATTTTTAAAACGTCATTATTTCCAAAAATTTGAACATCTTCCTTGATGAGTTTATCAAAAGATAATTCTCCTAAAGCAAACTTGCTAAGAGTATCTTTACTTAAATGAATTGTAAGATCACTTTTTTTAATTAATCCTAATCTATTTATTAAAACACAGTTTGATAATTCAGAGTGACATGAATCATTTTTATTTTCTGTTTTCCAATTAATTATAAAACTCTTATTAACTGCTTTTGGACCATTTAATCTTATGCTAAGAGAATTAAGAAGAAGAATTGGACTCATTCCTTTTAAAACATCTCTCAAAACTCTATGGTTTTTATAACCCTTAGGCATTCCTTTACTTAATTCTTTTGCAGCTGAGAGATAAGCATTTCTCCAAGTTGCATTCTCTGATATAAAGCCTAGCTGAGTATGTGTTAAAGAAGCTAATTTTTTTGCTTCTAAATTTTTTGGGTCAACCCATAAAACTTTGTCTAATATATTTACAACCCAACGATATTCACCCTTATCATAATCTAACTTTGCTTTTTCAATTACATTGTCAATCCCACCCATATAATCTATTGTTTTCTTTGCTAATTCTCTTGGAGGCAGTAGGTCTAAATTTGCTGGATTTCCATCATACCAACCAAGATAATATGTATATATACCCTGCACATTATGCTTTAATGTTCCATAATATCCTCTTAAGTGCCAAAGCCTCGCTAAAGATGGCGGAAATTCAATTTTATTAGCAATTTCGGAAGGTATATACCCATGACTCATAAGTCTCAAAGTTTGGTCATGCATATACTTTATTCCATCTCTTTGTTGACCTAAAAACTCTTTAATTTGAATCTTTCCAAAAACTGGCCAATTGTGACCACTAATTAAAAACTCAGTATCTTCAAAACATAAAGATTGTGCAACAGAGTCTGACCATTGCATTGCATCCCTTGGAAAAGCTCCGCGAATTGTATAAACATTATGCAAGCACATATAACAGTTATCAGCAATATGAAGAGTTTTATATTTTGGTATATAACAATGCATTCCCGTTGGAGCTTCACCAGGAGCAAACTTAAACTCAATTTCTAAACCGTCAATAGTTAATGTTTTACCTTGTTTACCTATAATATCTGTAGGTTCAATATATGTTATTTCTCCCCCTTCAATCATTTGACCTAATCCTGTATCAACTATTCCATATGGACTAACTTCTAAGTTTTCGCCATACATATAATCATTCCTTGAAGGCATTCCTTCAGCTACCATTCCCTGCTCTTTCAAAACCCATTCTGTAAAACCCTCCGAAGCGATAACTTTAATTTTCCCATCATTAACTTCTTCTTCTGAAATCATTCCTTTTACTCCTCCAAAATGATCCGAATGAGAATGAGAATATATCATGCCAACAATGGGTTTTTCTCCTACTTTTTCGAACAATATATTTAAGGCATACTTTGCAGTTTCTACTGTTGTTAATGGATCAATAACTATATAACCTGAGATAGTTTCTATAAAAGTAACATTGCCTAAGGATTCTCCTCTCACTTGATAAATACCATCACACACCTTAAAAAGACCTCTATAATTATTTAGAAGAGCATGACGCCAAAGACTTGGGTGAACAGATTGAGGTGCATCGCCTTTTAAAAAACCTTCAAATTTTTCATGATGCCAAACTATCTCACCTCTTTTATCCTTTATATTTGGATCATGAGGTCTGTGTATTAATCCTCGAGAAGCAAAATCAAAGTCTTGTTTGTTGTCCCAATTAAATATTGGATCACAACAAGCATCTTTATGAATTTTTTTTGTGTGATTTGATATCGAAAATTCTTCAGTCATTTTTATTTTGGTTGAATTATTAATCATTTAAATTACTAGCAAAATTTATTATCATTGTAATCATTTAATGTTTTTGAGTTTGGAGAAAGCATGACTAATAATAAGTTAATCAAACATACTAAGCAGTTTGAAAAAAAAATTATTAAGTTATCACCTAATATGTATTCAGCTGTAGGTTTTGCTGCGTCAAATATGCATATGATAGAAGGAGAAAAATCACTTACGATAATAGATACATCTGAAAGTACTAAAGCTGCAGATAATGTATTAAAAGAATTTAGAAAAATTTCATCCAAACCTATTGAACGTATTATTTATACTCATTCTCATAGAGATCATATTTCAGGAGCAAAAATATTTTCTTCAAACAAAAACATTAAAATCATAGCAAGTTCAGAATTTAAATCTGATTTAGTTGACTTAGATGAAAATAACATTTCACCAAAGAAAGCTCTTAATAGACGTACTCAAGCTCAATTTGGAATAGGCCTTTCAATTGAAGAACGTGTGTCTTTAGGCTGTGGCCCTGCCAATCGTCCTATGGAAGGTCTTGGTGAAGGATATATTCCTCCTAATCACTTGATTAATAAAAATCAAAAAATTAATTTAGATGGCGTTAAAGCAAAACTAATTTTAGCGCCAGGTGAAACTCAAGATCATATGATAATCTGGTGTCCAAAAGAAGAAGTACTATTTTCTGGAGATAATTGGTATTACTCTTTCCCTAATTTATATGCAATTAGGGGAACACCATATAGGGACTTTCAATTATGGGCTGATAGTCTTATCATTATGGCTAACTTAAAACCTGAAGTTATGGCTCCTGGACATACAATGCCTGTTTTTGGAAAATCTAAAATTAATGATGTTTTAATTTCTACTAGAGAAGCTATTTTACATGTTATTAAATATACTTCAGAAGGTATGGATTCTGAAAAAAAAATTGATGATATTATTGATACTATCAAATTACCAAGTCACATAAAAGATAAACCTTGGTTAGAAGAGTTTTATGGAAAATTATCTTGGTCAGTTAAAGCATATGCAACTGGAGTTCTAGGTTGGTATGATGGTAACCCTACTAATCTTGGTACCATTTCTTCTAAAAAAAGAGCTTTAAATATTGCTAATCTAGCTGGAGGTATTAAAAAACTGTTTTTGGAAGCAGAAAAGAGTGAAGATCTTCAATGGAAATTGGAATTATGCGATTATTTAATCACTTTGGGAGAACCAGCAGAGAATTTAAAAATTAATACTATGACTAAAATTGCTGAAAAGGAAATAAACGCTACTTCAAGAAACAGCTATTTATGGGAAGCATCAAAACTTAGAGAGAAATTAAAAAATAAAATTATTTAAAACTTAAATCAAATTTTGATATTATGTTAATTGATAATATCTATTAAATTTCAATGTATTAAATTCAAATTATATTGATGGAGGGAAAATGAATACTGAACTATCTTGGGATAGTAGAATTGCAGATTTTTTTGCCTTCGCATTTGCAATGACAATTTTAATTTTTGCCTTTTCTGGACCACTTAATGAATTTGTAAAGTGGTTTATTGAAACTACCACATCTAATTATGAAGAATTATCTCGACGTCAAAAAAGGCTTTTGTTTAAAGAGCATTGGTTAGGAGCTATTCATTATAGCTTAGAGAAAAACATCTTTTTGCCAACTGGTCTAATATTAGGCCTACCAGTAATTATGTCATTTATTTATACTTTTATAACAATTAAGGCCTCATCAATTATTCGTTATTTAGGAACAATTTTATCCGTAATTATATTTTCATTATGGATAGGAAAACTATTTGCAGTTGATGCTGGAGATCTTCCTAGTGCAAATAGTCTGGATTATTTCACCTTTGCTATCGCATCAATTTTAACTTTATATCTTACTCATAAATTATTTGGTGGATTTATAGTAGGGTTTAGTGTTTTTTGGATTATTTATTTTTTTATAAGAGGGTGGCTTCCAGAATGGACAGGCATATTTGCTGGTTCAGAGAGTACTATTATGCAGTCTTTACGATCTATGGTTCTAAATTTTTGGGCACAAACAGGAGGTATATTCGGCTTGCCTCTTCAAGTTGTTTCAGGGAATGTTTTAATTTTTATTATATTTGGTTCCGTACTAATGAACTCTGGTGCAGGAAACCTTTTGCTCAAAATAGCTAATATTATTACAGGTCGATTTACTGGTGGAGCTGCACATGCTGCTATCGCATCATCAGCAGTTTTTGGAACACTTTCTGGTGCGGCAATTTCAAATGTAGTGTCTACTGGCATTTTAACAATTCCAGTTATAAAAAAAGCAGGTTTTAAGCCATCATTTGCTGCTGCAGTTGAGGCGTCGGCATCAACTGGAGGTCAAATTATGCCTCCTGTGATGGGTGTTGTAGCATTTTTTGTGGCAGGACAAATTGGTCTAGAGTATCGATACATTGTAGTTGCGGCTATTATTCCAGCTATTTTCTTTTATTTAGGAACCTTTTTAACAGTATATTTTGAGGCAAGACGTCAGGGTATTGGCCCATTATCAGAAGAAGAAATCCCAAAATTAACATTTAATGAACAATTTCAATGTTTAGTATTTTTAATACCTTTAGGTGTTTTAAGTTATTTTCTTTTCTCTCAACCATCAGTTCTTAAAGCAGGGTTTTATGGATTTATTGCAGCTATTAGTTGTGCATTAATTTTATTTCCAAAATTTCGTGCGTGGAATAAGGTTTTTAAAAGTCTTGTCGATGGAGGTCGTTTAGCATCTATTATTATAGTTATCGTATCTGCAATTGGATTGATTGTGGGTCTAATTCAAGTATCAGGTTTTTCTGGTCGTTTAGCCTTGCTATTGGCTCAACTAGCATCAGGCCCTCTTATTATAACTTTAATAGTAGTAGCTTTAGGATCAATTGTTCTTGGAATGGGACTACCACCAGGCGCAACATATTTTATAATTGTGATTGCATTAAGCTCTGGCATTGATATGGTTGGTATTGCTCCATTAACTCTTCATTTGTTTGTGGTATTTTTTGCAGTTATTTCTACAGTTACTCCGCCAGTGGCATTAGCAGCCTTTGCCGCAGCTCCAATTGCTGGTGCAGACCCAATTAAAACTGGTTT
>CENP01002555.1_pt1 | contig 15055 bp, 12 predicted proteins | sample 361281 | NCBI WGS metagenome assembly CENP01 (sample SAMEA2591122, study PRJEB7988) | marine metagenome | biome: marine biome (ENVO:00000447); feature: deep chlorophyll maximum layer (ENVO:xxxxxxxx); material: saline water (ENVO:00002010), including plankton (ENVO:xxxxxxxx) | depth 70 m
GGTGTAGACGTGCATCGCCCTTTTTAACAACACTTAATTTTACCAAATAAAAAATAAATACGAACAGTTCAAACGTGCCCATCGCTATATTGTTGGGACTTATGCGGAATAACCACCGCGTACCCAGGAGAACTGGGATTGGACTCCTAAAGAGGAGAAAACAAATGGGAAGACCACTTAAAAAAAGCAGATTCGGAAGTTCAGCAGGAGACATAGAAGTCACTGGTGCATTCTCGAACAATGCTACTCAACCTGACGGTTCAGGTGCTGAGGCGTTATCAACTGCGTCTGGCAACTTCATCGTGTCACAAAGATCATCTAAAAGATATAAAGTAAACTTTTTATCTGCAGACGGTTCAACACGAAATATAGAAGTGTTAGATCTTAAAACAGTTGCTCCGGCTTCACTTACAGCAGGACAATTCTGTGTCCAAATCATTTTGGACGACTCAACAGTCGCGTATGTAGAAAAATTCTACAACAACACAGTTCACTACGTAACAGCAGACGGAACCACCACAGGTACAGTCCCTTACACCCTAGGTGCAGAAGGAACTGACGAAGGTAAAGTATCAGGTAAAGGTAACATAGACGTTATCTAATACTAACTTTAACACGTGCTTTTGGGGGAGTTATTTGCTCCCCCAATTCTTTTATAAATAAGTGTAAATGTCAAAAACTCTACGAACTTCAGGTGATTACACCATTAAAGCAGGCGATGGTTACAACGCTGGTTCTGGTAATCATGAGATAAAATTAGATGCTCTCAACACTAGAATCACGGGAGATTTAACTATTGATGGTGACCAAATTGTACAAAACGTAACTAACACAACCATTGAAGATCAATTCATAGAACTAAACAGAAATTATTCAGGTGCTGGCGCCCAAGACGCCGGTATAGTTATAAACCAAGGCACAGAAGACGATGCCATATTCTACTTTGATGGCACTGACAACGAATTCAGAGTGGGAACATCTGCTAGAAGAATTGCAGATGGTTCAACAACCAAATGGGAAATTGACGGTGGATCATTTACACTAGGACAGATCAAAGTTGCAACCACACCAAGCAATGCAAATCATGCCGCGAGCAAGGCCTACGTTGATGCACAGATATCAGGTGGCGGATTTAGTTTTGATATCTTAGGTGAAGATTCAACAGGACTTACTGTAAACACAGGCGACGATATCAAATTTGATGGTGGTACAAATATAAATGTAGTGACCACAGATGCTCCAGGCACAGTGGCATTCACACTTGATCCAGACATTTCAAATATTACATCTATAACGTCAGACGCAACCAATGGAAATTTGACCCTAGTAACCAACGGTACAGGTGATGTGGTAATTAACGACACATTGACTTTTTCAGGCGACGCATCTACACCAACTCCTTCAGCAGTAACAAAAATATACAGTAAAACAGCAGGCGGTGGAGGCACTGGTTTGTACTTTATTAACTCAGGTATCAGTTCAGGTACAGAAGGAGAACTGATAAGTAAAAAGAAAGCAACGGCATTGGCCATTGCATTAGGATAATATGGCAATAACACAGACTAGAATAGACGGATCAGCAGAACATTTGGGCACAGCAGTGTTCACAGCAACAGCGGACACGGCAGTGACAACTATACATCTTTGTAATATTTCGTCAGCCGCAGATGCAGTAGTGAACATATATCTTTTACCAACAGATGGTTCCACAACTACACCAACTGAAAACAACAAACTTTACAATCAATTGACTATACAAGCAACTGACACTTACATCATAGACACTGAAAAATTAATATTAGCAAACGGTGATAAGATTTTTATTGAACTACCAGATTCTTCTGGACAAATCATTGCTACAATTTCAACTATAGGATTATAATAGCCATGGGTAGATATGTAAAAAACCCAGAAGCAACACAAGGGCAAACTTTAGAAATCCCTCAAGTTACTACTGCAAATAGACCAGGTGGCAAGAACGGACAAATAGTTTTCAACAAAACAACATCCACTTACCAAGTGTACAATGGTGCACAATGGTACAACGTTTCAGAAGCATCAAGAGACAAGGCTATCACAATAGACAGATTTCAAGGAGATGGTTCAACTGCAACTTTTGGAAATGGTGCAGGAAACACATTAGATGGTTCAACCACTGCAAACTTTTCAGTTGCAGTCACAGGTGATCCAACTGACTTACTAGTATTTGTTGGCGGAGTATATCAAACTCCTACCACAAACTACACAATGTCTGGATCAGGATTAACAGGTACAATTACTTTTGGATCTGCTCCTCCTGGCAATGATGGTACTACCAACGGACACATTATTACTATTGTTCACGGTATTGAAAAATTAGGTGCTTAATAGATTAATCCAAAAGGCTTCCATGCACCAGGCTTTCCGCCTCTAGTACATACCCAACCTACTGGTTGATTGACTTCAGGTTTTTCATTCCATACTACAGAACCTTTTGTCCAACTTCCTGATGTTGGTTCTTGTTCTCCTGAACTGAATATTCTTTCTGCAAATTTGATATTGCCACTGACTTCTAAGGATTCTTTTGGATGTTTTACTCCAACACCTAGACTACCATAAACATTTAATTTTACAGGAGCACCGGTTTCGGATCCAACAACAACATCACCGTTTGCTTTGACTAAAAGTCTCGGAGTGTTATCTGTTCCCAGAGCCATTGGAACATGTGTGTTTGTGCCTATAAAGCCTGTGTTTTCATGAAATGTTGTAACAATTTCATATCCGTTAGCATTGACAGAAAAATCTGCGGACGGAGCCGTTGTGTTGATTCCAACTCTACCGTCTGCAACATAAAAAGTATTTCTAACTTGTAAATTTTTTAGTATGCCTAGTTCATTAAGATTACTTTTAGTAACACTTTTGCCTAGTTTATCTTTCCAGAGCACTTCGTTGTGATCGACCATCACTGCTTTTGTTACATTTAATTTTGGTACCTGTGCAGAAACATATTCAAGTTTTTCAACTTTGACTGTGCCTTTTATGTATAAATCTTTTTCAACTTCTACAATGCCATCTTTGACTGTAAGTTGTTGGCTAGTTGCTTCATCTTTGATACCTGTGCTTTTAAAGTGTGTGATTGTGCCACCATCTACATGATCACCAGATATGCTATTGGTTGCTAGTTTGACCTGCCCAATGTTTATGGTTGATTTTGCAACATTTTCAATTTTATTGATGGGTAATAGTGCCATATAATGTTATTTATCGTGTGCTATCAAGTACCTGATTAGTTGGTAAATATTGATGTAGTATTATGGCAATAACAAAAATAGCAGGCGAATTACTTGAATCCAATCTGATTAGAAGTTCAGATCTAGCGTTTAATACGGATCTTCTATATCTAGATGTTGATAATGGCAGAATAGGTGTCAAAACTTCTTCGCCGGGCGATTTTGCTATAGATGTAAACGGAACTGCACGGTTTCAAGGCAACGTTTTAATAAATGCTGACCTTACAGTTACAGGAACAACAACCACTATAGACTCTCAGAATTTAGTTGTCGAAGACAACATAATAACCTTAAATGAAAATGCATCACAAGCCACTGATGCAGGAATAATGATAAAAAGATCTGCGGCAGACAACGCAGTATTTTTCTGGGACGAAACAAACAACCTATTTAAAGTTGGAACAACACCACGTGATGGTTCAACCACAACAGACTTTGACAGTGTCACATTAAGCAAAATACAAATTGGTGAACCCACAGCAGACTCTGATGCATCAACTAAAAAATACGTAGATGATCAGATTTCAACTGTGTCAGCCGGTGGTGGTGTTACAGGAATGGGTATCGACCTAGACAACCCAACAGACTCAAGTTTCAGTGACGGTGCCTACCTAGGATTAACAACAAGCACAAAAGTTACCAATGCAATTGACGAACTAAATGAAGTGCTTGGAAATGTACAAGCAGGCACATATTTAAAATCAGTTTCTTTTATAGCAGATTCAACTAGTATCAGTGCTGACGACACTGTGACCTTAACAATTACAACCACACCAACCGCAGGAGCAGATACAAGATATACTATAACCTGGGGAGACGGCAACACAGATACAGCGTCATCAGACTCAACACCTTCACACACATACTCATCTGGTGGCACTTTCAGTGTCACAGTCAAGGCATTTGAAAATGATGCAGGCACCACTGACTCAGCAGGAAGTTTTGCAACATCAACAAGAACAAATTACATTGTGGCGTCAACTGCGGCACCAGTTGTTTCGTTTCAAATTCATTCTTCCGATGACTCAGCAAGTAATGTAATCACAAAAGCAGACAACGGAACAACTGTTTATCTACAAAATAATACTACAAACAGTGCAGAAACAGCCACTTTTGATGTTGACTGGGGAGATGGTTCAACAGACACAATTGCCAGCAATGGAGTTGACGGTGGTGTGGCTGGAGGAAGACTGGCCCACACTTACACAAACTCAGCAGGTGATGATGGTTCAACAGTTGCAGGTACAGGCACAGGTGATACCAAATATGCAATCAAACTAAGATTGCTAACACACCCAACGGCCAATGCGGCTACGTTCCCTCAGACTGCAACAAACAATTTTGAAGTTTACTCAACTCATACGCCATTGTACTCGGTTGCTGATTCAACTATACGTGGTGTGAATGAAGAGGCAACATCAGGTTTTCCTGTGACATTTACTAACAACACAGCAACAAATCCTGGTGCAAATACAGCCTTTTCTGCCACACAGCAGTACACTTACAATTTTGGCGAAGGAGATTCAGCAGTCACTACACCGATAGGCGGAGGTGGCACAGGTGACACAGGAAATACAATAGCCAATACATTTAATTTAACAACTTCAAATCAAAACAATGGGGTAACAACAACATTTACTACAAGCCTAAACTTATCTAATGGACATAGTAGTTCACCTTTTAGTTCCAACATTAACATTATTGTTGAACCGGACGTGAGAGCAAACATTGCCGGTACGGCAGTGACAGTTAACACCGGATCAGGTGACAACAGTTTATCATTATACGATGTTACAGACCTAGATGGCACAGACAGAGCAATAGCAAGATTTACTAATACTTCTCAAAATGCTGACAACTATGAGTATGATTTCTTTGGTGATTCAAGTTCAATTACTACTGTGGCTGAAGATGGATCTACAGCAGGAACAATTGGTGCAACACTTGACAAAGACTATGGTGGCACATCCGCTGGTAACATTAACTTTGGATTCAGAGCAAGTGGACAACCTGACACAATATTTCAAGATGACGAAGAAACTATTACATTTGTAATGAAAGCAACGCCAAGTGCGCCAGCAAACCTAAGTGCTAAAACTTTGACTTTGAACACAAGTGCTCAAGGTACTAATCCACACCTGTGTCACAACTTCGATGATGCCACTGGCTCTGCCTCAACTCTTTCTGCAGGCGATTCAATGGAGGAAAACAATGCTAGAAGATACACCTCTACAACACCAGTTGAAACAAACACAGTTACAAACTTTTTAGTAAACAATTCTAACGGCACAGGATCAACAGTAAATCAAACTGTTACAGCATCAATCAATGCCAGCGCCAGCGGTGCTAGAACCTTTACCACATCTGAAGGTGGTGCTAATAATGGTACATTTACTGACCTTGTAATCACAAATCACAGAGACTATGACGAAGTAGATGCCGCATATCCACAGAGATTGTATCTGGTTGCAACAGCAAAAGTATCAAACGCATTAACAGACTTTTCAGCAGGATTGAACGCAGTAAGGATAGAAAGCAGTGCAGGAGGTAACACAGGTTACGTGCATGTGCTCAGAGACCTACTAACCGGTACGCCAACTACTACAATTGGTACAGTGGCAGAAGGCACACAAGGATCATATAGATATGTGTCAGGAGTACCGTACTACAATACAGGTTCACCTACAGTAACAGTAACAGGCACAACAGTTGCTAACTTTACAGGACAAGCGTATCAAGATACAAATTCACCTCACCAAGTTCACAACGACACCAATCAAGAATCAACAACAGGTGATGTTATAACAGGTTCTGCATTCACTTATGCTCAAATAGATGGAGCAAGTTCAATGTTGAATAGTGGCATACCTATCAAGAACACAGGTGTTGGTTCACCATACACCTTAGGTGCCGTGACTGTGCCTATCACTAGTGACAGTGTGAAGTCAGTTAAAACTATCAGAGCAAGAAGTAAGAACGCCAATGGTGACGGTACTTACAACAGTTCTTCAACAAAAATTCAAGTGTATACCGCCTCATTGGCAACATTAGACAATGAAGCAGGAGGTATCACTGTATCAGATTCTCTCGGCGCCGGCTTTGATGACGACGCTGTAAGAATTGCAGGGTTTGGTTCCTTGTCCGGTGACACACCGTCATTGTTTGATTCATCCAATGCCAATTACTACACAGATTCAGCATGGTCAGGTGCAGTCACTGTGGCAGGAACCAACGAAGCAATATCCAGATTTGGAACAATAAAACATTTTACAACTGACCTAAGTTCAGGTTATCTACCAGCAGGTCCAGACCTAAACACAGGTAGATCAGGTGCTCAATATTATAACTTTGCATTTAGAAGAACTACAATGAGTAACTTCACTGTGAGGCTGTCAGGCAAAGTATCAGGCTTCTTCATAGCGGCACCAGGCACTGCAATAGACTCAGCATCAGGATTAAATGGTTGGTTGGATGCAGGCATCACATATGGTGGATCAGGAGTACCAGGATCAGACACAGGCAACGGTGGTAACGGATCAAATGGTTGTGCATTTACATCAGGTGATAGAATTATAGACGGAACAACGTATTCAAATTCAACATTTACACTAACACTTGGAAGTGAAAATGCTACAAATTCAACAGGCAATAATGTGTTGGTAAGAATAAAATTAGAATCAGGAGACAGTATTACAGCACTGAGCATAGAATAATGGCAATAACAGACGCAAAAAAAGTAGACTACCTTTGGAAAAAAATTGGTTATGGTGCAACCAAAACAGATACCAATGCGGCCAAGAAAGCACCCAACGAAGCCATAGCATCTCCGCTTTTGTTAAGAGGTGACAAGACCTGGAACCAAGCATCAAGCATTCCTACAACACTACCAGGCAGTAGTGCAGGAGTGGTCACAGTGTATCCAACATCTAATCCTGTCGAAACAACAAATGACGGTACAGCCTCAGCAAATAGAACTTGGAAAACAGGTCACACAGATTGGATTCCACCTGAATTTGGTTCAACATATCAAGTAAAAGTTTATATTCATACAGCATCAAATGCCGGCAGTGCCGCGGCAAGTGGTGACCAAGTGTTTGCAACAGGATCAAACAACGACGACGAATGGTTCTTTGATTATCAATCTGGCGTCTTACATTTTATTGGAACTAATTTGCCTAATGGTATATCATTTACAGGTAAAAGTGTCTACATCTCAGGCGGAAAATATTCAGGCACAATAGGTCTACAAAACAATACACCAAATGTTGGAGACTTTACTTTTGACGGCAACAGCATAGCAACAAGTTCGTCGAATGCCGACTTTGAACTTGGCACTGCTGGTACAGGTGAATTTTTATTTCAATCCACAACCAGTTTAGTTTTACCTAAAGGTACAACAGCACAGCGACCATCTGCCCAGGCAGGTATGATAAGATTCAATACGCAGACAGGCAAGTATGAAGTATCAGAAGATGGCACAACTTTTACTGCACTAAGAACAGAACACACTGCTCAAGAAATAAGAAAAGATATCTTTACAGGAGATGGTTCAACAACTGCTTTCACAATGACTGTTACACCATCAGATCCTAAAAATGTTATTGTGTACATTGACGGTGTTATGCAGGAACCAACCACAAACTATACAATGAGTGGTACAACAATTACAACTGTTGGAGAAGCCGCACACTCAGGTGCTAGAATAGTTGTGATGCACGGTTTTGCTGACTAATCTATTGTGACACCTGTTGGTGTATAAACCACAGACCATTTTCTTAATTCGCCTGTAAGATAATTTACAGTGTGAATTTCTGGCACAATTTCCCATTCAAATTCAGGTTGTCTTATAATAAAATCATAGACATCTTGTCCTGACTCTAACCACATTTTTACACCCAGCATTGAGTAATTGGTGTCTATTCTGAAATTTTTTCTGAGAATTAATTTGCAGACATTTTGTAATTTGGTTCGAAAATTATTCATTTTATCCACAAGATCTCCACGTTCGTGTAGTATTTCTACACTTCTGTTTCTGCAGATTGCAGGCCACCTCACAGTCATGTAATATTTGAAATGTGTTTTATTTTCCATGTTTGTCTACCAGTTCTTGAAACTGAATATAATCCATTACACTCATGTTATCATAAGTGTCAAACAAAAATATCTTTGATGGATTGGGTTTTCTCACGTAAATTATATTGGAATGCGGATAACATATGCCCACGCTGATCAGCCTTGACCTTTCTGTAAGGTTTTGTATGTCATAGCCAAACAAATATATGTTGTCTACCTCCATCCAACAGGCTAACATTAGAGATAACAACTGTTCAGAACAGGTCTCTTCGTCTATATCCAGCGATTTCATGGCAGGAAAGTTGGGCAAACAGTCCACTTGTTCAAAAAAAATGTATTTTTTGTAGAGATCTTCTGGCACTAATATGCGTGTATTTTTGTAAATTTTGCTGTTTAACATGTCTTGTAGGTGTGTTTCTGTGTTGGCAGTGGCATAGGCAAAATTCTTGTCTTTGTACACATTACCTGCCCCTATCACAGTGCCAATACGGTTAGATTCGTCAAAATCCCACTTGATTGGCACAGAACCTGCTACTGATATGTTGGATTTCATACCATTATTTAAGATGTCTAAAATGGGTATTTGAATAAATACCTATAGTTTTTACCAAGACAACGTATCGGAGATAAAATTTTATGGCAATAGGACGTATATCGGGACAGATGTTAAAGGCCAACCTGGAAAGGTCGGGAACAGATTTAGCATTTGAAACAACACTTTTAGTATTAGACGTAACAAATTCAAGAGTAGGTATAGGAACAGCCTCACCAGGAACAACTTTACACGTATCAGCAACAGACGCCTTGAGACTACCATCAGGCACAACAGGACAAAGACCAGGCTCTCCAGCCAATGGAGACATTAGATATAACACTACAACTTCACAGTTGGAAGGTTATGTTAACGGTGCATATGCTAACTTGGCATCAGGTACAGCAATTCAAGATGCTGACGGAGACACATCTGTTGACGTAGAACCAAGTGCAGATTTAGACGAAGTTCATATTACAGTTGCAGGAACTAAAAGAGCCAAATTTGGTGCTTCAACTATTGAGTTAGGCGTAACAGGAATTTCAACCACAGCGTCAACAATTTCAAGCACAACCACAAACGGTGACATCACTTTCACTCCGAATGGTACAGGTAAGGTCATCGTAACAAATGGTATAACTTTACAGACAAACACCGCAGACATCAATGGTGGTGCAATTGACGGTGTTGCTATTGGATCAAACGCCGCCGCAACAGCATTAACAGTCAATGGTGGTACAGTTGCAATCACTGACACAGGTGGCGACGGTACAATGGATGGTGTAGTAATTGGTGGTACAACTGCCGCGGCAGGATCATTTACCACACTAAACGCATCAGGTAATGCAACCATTACAGGAAACTTAACAGTAAACGGAACAACAACCACTATTGATTCCGTAACATTAACTATTGAAGATCCGTTATTAGAATTAGCAAAAAACAATTCCGGTGGTTCAGCAAATACATTTGACCAAGGTCTGTTTATGAACAGAGGTTCTGATGCTAACGTATCATTCTTCTGGGATGAATCAGAAGACGAATTTGCTTTTGCAGTTACATCAGGCGAAGATGGAACCACAGCAGGTAACATAACAATAGACAATTACGCAGATATTCAAGCCAAAGATGCAACTTTCAACAAAATGGCAACTCAAGGCATCACAATTGAAGACAACGAAATTGCTGGATCAAGATCAAATGACGACATCACTATCACTCCAGCAGGTACTGGTAGCGTTTTAATTTCAAAAATTGATGCTAACTCAGGCACCATAGACAACACAGTAATTGGTGGCACAACAGCGGCGGCTGGTACATTTACAACTACCACTGCTGTAAACACACAGACGACAAATATCAAAGCCAACGATGGCACAGCGGCAATAGTGCTTACAGATTCAACAGGTGCTGTGGCAATATCAACAGCAGTTGACATCAATGGTGGTAACTTTACTTTCAATGAAGGCTCTGCTTCAGTAGACGCTAGATTTGAATCCAATGGTGACACACACGCTTTATTCATAGACGGTTCAGAAGACCATGTTGGTATAATGACCAGTTCACCAGCATATGACTTGGACGTTTCAGGATCAACTGATGCAATTAGAGTACCGGTAGGTAACACTGCTCAAAGACCTTCAGCGGCAACAGGTATTATAAGATTCAACTCACAGACAGGAAAATATGAAGGTTGTCAAGACGGATCAACTTTTGTTGAACTTGCGACAGCAGGCGACACACCAACATTTTCAAAAGTTTCAACCACAGGCGACGGTTCAACAACAACTTTTTCAGGTTTCTTTGGATCAGCACCAGCAAGTGCAAACAACGTGTTTGTCTACATTGACAACGTGTATCAAGAACCAACTGAAAACTACACAGTATCAAGCACCAACATTACATTTACTTCTGCTCCACACTCAGGCGCTAGAATATTTGCAATCACAGGTGCAGACGGCACAGCACTAGCATCAGGCGGAGTTTCTACATCAGAAACAAGTGCAACAAACTTTACATCCACAGCCACTACAATCATGAGTTTCAATGCTACAAGTTACAGATCAGCAGAGGCATTTATCACAACAACTGACTCAGCCAACACAGAATACGAAGTGGCCAAAGCACTTATTGTACACGATGGTTCAACTGCATATGTCACTGTGTATGGTCAAACATCATCAACAGATGCTAATCTTTCAACTTACAGTGTGACAATAGATAGTGGTTCAGTGCTGTTGCAGGCAGTGTCCTCAGGTGGTCAACAATCAGCCAAAGTACAATACAGATTATCAGGCGTATAATACTAGTTCAACTTAATTCTTAAGCACCTTACGGTAAATAGTGCTGTAAGAGACTTTCTTTTACATTTTTATTAACTGTTATGCGGGAGACATGGAACCATGACAACAAGAAACTTTAGAGTTAATAATGGATTGGCTGTTGGTAATATAGTAATATCAGCATCAGCGAACACCATTACAGGCGGAGCAACAGCGGCACCTTCAAGTGACGGTGACTTTGCCAACAAGAAGTATGTAGACGATTCGATAGGAGCAATATCATCAACTGCTATCTCATCAGGAACTACAAATATGACAGCGGCGGCAACGTCACTTACAGGAGTGATAGGTGGAAACACTGAACTTACAATCACAGACGACGGTGTCAGAGTACACGGAAACTTACGAGTAGACGGTACAGAAACAATAATCAACACCACAACAATATCAGTTGAAGACAACATGATCGAGTTAAACAGAAACGTATCTTCAAACTCAGGAACACCATCTGTATCAGGTATAAGAGTAAACAGAGGTGAAGGATCAACTGCAACTGAAATGGGTATTATGTGGGCCTGGGACGAAACATTTGCAGATGACGGAACATCAATTCACGGAAATGCAGGTGGAGCCTGGACGGCATATAGAGCACCAAGAGGTGATGAATCTGGTATAGGTGCTGGTTCACCATTGGTGGACATTAGAGCAAACGTAGTACACGCCTTATCAACTTCGGCTCAGTACGCGGACGTGGCGGAGCGATTTGCCGCAGATGCTCCTATGGCGGAAGGCGCAGTGGTTATGCTAGGTGGAACACAAGAAATTACAGAAACTGATTCAGATATGTCTGACACAGTGTTTGGTGTAGTTTCTACTCAACCAGCATATGCTATGAATGCCTTGGCAGGAAACAGCGAATCACATCCTTATGTGGCAATGACAGGTAGAACTCCAGTAAGAGTTACAGGTACAGTTGCAAAAGGACAAAGATTGGTAACTTCCAACATTAAAGGTACTGCTAGAGCAGTATCCAACACAGACTCAATTAACCCTTTCCACGTAATTGGTAGAGCATTAGAAGACAAAACTGATGACGGAATCGGAATGGTAAATTGTGTGGTGAGAACAAACAACTAATAAGTAACTACACTTCCTAAGTAGTATAAAGGGCGGCACGTGTTGTCGCCCTTTTTTTATGAGCCGATAAATACTGATACTGCTGTCAGCCGGCAATGATAAAGAGGCTGTGTGAGTGTATTGCTCACTAACAGAATTATAAAAGAGGAGACCACTGACTATGGCAATAGGCCGTATTACAGGTTCAGTGTTAAAGTCTAACCTTACACGTAATGGTGTAGACTTGGCATTTGAAACAAATTTATTATACCTAGACGTCACCAACTCAAGAGTAGGTATTGGTACCTCTGAACCATCCACAGCACTAGAAGTTAACGGAACAATCACAGCATCAGCAATATCAGGACTGACAACACTCAGCGTTGATGGTGTCACAATCACAGACAACACTATAAGCACTAATGCTTCAAACGCCAATCTAGAATTATCTGGAAACGGAAGTGGAACAGTTTCTATAAACGGAATAAAATTTCCCACAGCAGATGGCAGTGCAGACAGAGTTTTAAAAACAGACGGTTCAGGACAGTTGTCCTTTACAGAAATAAGCACTAACTCCATATCACAAGCAAATTCAAATGTCACAGTAACAGACACAGGCACAGGTGCTATTACTGTTGCCGCAGATGGTGGCACAATAATAACAATGAACGCCACAACGGCCCTAGATGCATCTGGTGTAACCAACGCAATTAGATTACCTGGTGGAACAACAGGACAAAGGCCCAGCGGAGCAGTTGGTGAAATTAGATACAACAGCACAACTGATACCATCGAAGGTTACACATCTGCCGCCGGTTGGGCACAGTTAGGTGCAACCACAACCACAGCAGAAAACACAGACGACACCACAACAGGTTCAAAAACTGCAATCAGTACAACTGAAGCAGTAGTAAATCAATTTACAACAGGTAGTTTTGACAGTGCTTTTTACTTGACAATAACCAGAGACGAAATTAATAATCAAGTTGCTACACAAAAACACAGTTTAGTTCACAATGACACCAGTGCTTTTGTGGCAACATACAACATGGTTAGAAGTGACACGTCCACTGAATTTGTTTCTATTGACGCAGACATAACTGGTGGAAATGCTAGACTAAAAGCAACAGGAGATTCTGTTGTAAACTCAATCAGTTTTTACAGAATTGGTTTAGGTGATAACACATCAGCAGGCACAACAGGAAACGTTACGACTGTGATAAACACAGATGTTGACTCTGCCGCAGAACAAATTGACAGTTGGGCCAAAGGCAGTTACCGAGGAGCAAAATATTATATCTCTGTAAACAATGCCAGCAAAACAGAATTAATGAACATTGAGGCCATAGTTGTTCATGACGGCACAACTGCTTACATCACTCCTTATGGTAATGTCAACACAGGCAACAACGACCTAATTACTTTGACTGCTGAAATAGACGGAAGCAACTGTGTGGTCAAAGCCGCAGGAAATGAATCAAACTTAAGAGTAACTGTTTACAGAATACTTTTAAGTGATAGCGAATCAGCATCTTCAGGTGACAATGTTAACATCATTGGCGGAACAAACGTAAGTTCAACAGCAACCACAGTTGATACATTTAACAATTCAACTTACACAGGTGCCTATTATGTGTTTACTGGTTTCCGTTCAGCAGGTGGTGAAGCCAGCATACAAGAAGTGATGGTTGTGTCAAATGATGATGCCTATATTGCCCATGGTCCAATGGTGTCAACAGCAGGCACAGATCAATTAAGTTTCACAGCAACACAAACAGGTAGCACAGTTACAGTTAAAGCGGCATCAACATCGGGTGCTAGTACAACTGTAAATGGATACAGGGTACATATGTTAAGAGGAGAAGGAGGTGCAGGTACAGATATCACAGTATTAACCACAACAGCACAAACTATCAGCGGTTCTAAAACTTTCACTGATTCAACTGAACTAAAATTTGGTACTGATGCTGATGCGAACATTAAGCACACAGGCACCAATCTAAACATTCAAGAAACCACAGGTGACATCAACATTAGAACTTATGCAGATGATAGTGATGTTGTAATTTCCTCAGATGACGGCAGTGGCGGATTAGCCGATTACATTGTGGCCGATGGTTCTAGTGGTGCAGTAAAATTAAAACATTATGGTACAACTGTTTTTGAGACAACAAGCACAGGTGCAAGTATTACAAATACTTCAACAAGTGATGCATTATTGCTTACAACTACAGAAGATTCAAGTACAGCAGGACCGGTTATATCATTGAAAAGAAACAGTTCAAGTGTTGCAAACGCAGACTACCTGGGACAGATAAAATTCCAAGGCGAGAACGATGCCGATCAAGAAGTCAACTATGCAAAAATTTCAGGTAAGATACTGGATAAATCAGATGGCAGTGAGGATGGTATTATAGAATTTGCATTCTTAAAAAATGGATCAAACAACATTTCAGGTAGATTTAGATCCGACAGTTTACAGTTATTGAACGATACCAGCCTAAGGGTAACAGGTCATATTGAAATGAAAGTGTTGTCAGGCGATCCATCTGGCGGAACTGATCTTGCACAGATATATGCCAAAGACGAGTCATCAAGTGCTGAAGTTTTTGTTCAGGACGAAGCAGGTAACGTAACTAAAATATCTCCTCACAACGAAAAAGGTGAGTGGGAATACTTCTCTAGAAACACTAAAACAGGCAAAACTGTAAGGGTTAACATGGAAGAAATGATAAAAGATATTGAAAAACTTACAGGTAAAAAATATATCAAAGAAGATTAGT
>CENP01010794.1_pt1 | contig 15035 bp, 13 predicted proteins | sample 361281 | NCBI WGS metagenome assembly CENP01 (sample SAMEA2591122, study PRJEB7988) | marine metagenome | biome: marine biome (ENVO:00000447); feature: deep chlorophyll maximum layer (ENVO:xxxxxxxx); material: saline water (ENVO:00002010), including plankton (ENVO:xxxxxxxx) | depth 70 m
ATTTCTCCAAGCTTCCAAAAGTTCCGCCACAAAAATAATTACTGTCCAAAACCCCTATTCCCTACTCAATCGTCTTTTTGAAATAGGTAGTGCGGAAATTTGCCATCGGGAAAATATAGGACTTTTAGCCTATTCACCACTAGCATTCGGAGTGCTATCGGGAAAATACCGAAATGGAAAAATGCCCCCCAACAGCCGTTTGGCACTTTTCGAGAGACTCGCTCGGTACAGCGGTAAAAAATCTTTCGAAGCCACAGAGCGCTATGCTGATTTAGCTGAACAAGTAGGATTATCGCTTACTGAATTATCCCTTGCCTTTGCCAACGATCGTTCGTTTGTTACCTCCAACATCATTGGGGCAACTACCCTCGCCCAACTTGAGGAAAATATCGCAACTTATCAAGTTAAATTATCTAGTGATGTGTTAAAAGCCATTGATGTCATCAATGAGGAAATTCCCAATCCTGCCCCCTAAAGTAGCTTAGTGATCTTTTCTTTTTACTCTGATAAACAAACGACAAATCTAGAGTAAACTCTTGAAAAAAAATTTTAGCTTTGGTATGCCTAAATCATACTACTGCCGTGAAAAACCTATGGCCCTTCATCATTGGGTGTTGGAATCAAATGCCCTATTGCATCTCAATCAGGTTAGAAGCCCTCAAGGTGCTGAGCAATACAGATTTGCGCCATTTAGAAAAAAAAACAATAGCTAAACTAACTGGTTTATTCTCCTGTTGGTCTATTTACCGCTCCAGCTTTTCGCCCAAAATACAATTCCCAATTTTGACGGTATAGTCTCTACTGAAGAATGGCAAAATTCAGAAACTTATGAGATCAATTATGAAATTGACCCTGGCAACAATGTCCCCTCTCCCCATTTGACAAAAGTTTTCGTTACTTACTCAGAAACAGATTTATACGTTGGGTTTATCGCTTATGCCGACATGGAAAATTTACGCTCCTCTGTTCGGAATCGAGACGAGGGCTATCGGGATGATAATGTATTAATCGGAATCGATACCTATGGAGATGGACGTTATATGGTTTCGTTGGGAGCCAATCCTGAAGGCAATCAACTCGATCTTAAATTATTATCCACGGGTCAGGATGATATTTACTACGATGTGAATTTTGAATCCAAAGCCAGTAAACATTCAGACAGTTACCACGTGGAATTAAAAATTCCTTTTTCGATTTTACAATTTAAAAACGCCCCTGAAATGGAATGGAAAGTTTTATTGTACCGTTCCACTTACACGGAAAATAACCGCAGTCAAAACATCAATTTTCCAATTGACTTAAACAATTCCTTCTTGCCATGTCAAACGCCAACAACCTTGACCTTAAAAAATATCAAATCAAAGAATCGCGTAAATATGTTACCCTATGTTTATGGCGGTTTGGATGGAACCAAAAAAAATAACAAACTCAACTATGGTAAACCCTCAGGTACCATTGGATTAAGTGGTTTGTTTGACCTTAACAATATCACTTCTTTGGAGTATGCACTCAATCCCGACTTTTCCCAAGTAGAAGCAGATATTTCACAAATCAATATTAATAACACTTTTGCTATTTTCTTTCAAGAAAGACGACCCTATTTTAATGAAGGTAATGACATTATAGAGACGGAACTCAGCACCGTCTATACCCGATCTATTAACAAACCCTTGCTTTCAACCAAACTAATTAGTCAAGGAGAAAATCAGCGAATTTATTGGTTAACGGCATTCGACGAGGCTTCACCCTATCTTATTGCAAGCGAAAATCGTTCCTATTTTGGAGAAGGTAAAGCCTCCTATTCAAATATTTTTAGATACCAACGTACCTATAAACAGGGAACCAATCTGGGATTTTTGACCACCAATCGAATTTTTAAAGACGGTGGCTACGGTCGCACCTTTGGGTTCGATGGACGCTATCGATTTAAAAAATCCTATACCGCCACTTTTGAATTTAACAAAAGTATCATTTTAGAACCCCATGCCGATTGGATCGAAGATGATGATAAAATAGGCGATAAAACTTCCCTATTGGATGGGGAAAAATATAATGGAGATGCCTTTTATTTTTCTCTTGAAAGAAACACCAAACATTGGAATTCGGAAATTGAGTATGAGCAGTATTCTCCACACTATCAAACCCCCTATAGGTTTTGTAACCCAAAATAGCATTCGGTTTTTAGACGCTTATCATGGCTATCAACATTTTTTTGAGAAAGAAAATTTTGTCAAACAATTGGGACTTTATTTGGGAAGCGAAGTCAATTTCAACTATGCTAATTTGAGGAAGTATTTGGACGTTGGTTCTGCCATGTACATCCAACTGAGTGGAAATCTAGAAAGTGAAATCAGCTACAGTTACGTGATCAATGAAGAGTTCGAAGGTTTTATAGGGGAAAAAATGTCCGAATTTGAAGTATTTGTTTCATATAGTCCTTCAGAGGCAGTCAACCTAAGAATCTTTACAAGTATGGGAGAAACCTTGCGATATGATTCTGACAATCCAGCCATTGGCGATAATTTTTTTATTGGAACGTTTAATAATTTTCAGATCACTCCAAAACTCAGGTTTAGTCATTCACTTCGTTACTCTCAGCTCAAAAATAAAAAAGATGAAAGTCTCTACTTCTCTGGATATATTGCTCGAGTGAATCTAAACTATCAATTCAATCCCAATTTGTCTTTTCGATTGATCAGTGAGTTTAACGATTTTGATAAAGCCTTTTTCTTTCAAACACTTCTCAAATGGAACCCCAATCCATTTACCATTTTTTATGTTGGTGGAACCAACGGCTATTCTAGATTAGAGGAAACAAACCGTTATGGGGTTGAAAATAGTCAACTCTATCTAAAGTTTCAGTACCTGATAGAGTTCTAAAATGTATCGAATTAATCCGATTAAAAAGTAAATACCTGCTCAAAAATTAATAAACTTTGCTGTGGACTATATACTCAAAGCAGAAATTAAAAAATGACCATGACCATCAATACTCATTCAATGAAAATAAATTCATTAAACAAATTTAATAATGAACTTAATAAACTAAAGGTTAATTGGTATTAAAGTGCGAATCATATTATCGGCAATGCCTTAATCAAGTCCTTGGTATAAGGCTGTTTCGGATGGAAATACAATTCATCGGCTTCGCCTTCTTCGACCAAAATTCCTTTCTCCATTACCATAATCCGGTCTGCCATATATTTAACCACATTTAGGTCGTGGGAAATAAATAAATAGGACAACTGTAATTCTTTTTTTAGATCATTTAGTAAATTCAACACTTGTGCCTGAACAGAAATGTCCAAGGCGGCGACTGCCTCGTCCAAAATCAACAACCTCGGTTCGGTAGCTAATGCACGTGCAATGACAACCCTTTGCCTTTGCCCTCCGGAAAGTTCATGAGGGTAACGGTCGTAAAAATCTGCTTCCATCCCAACTTGCTCCAGCAACGTCATTACCCTTTCTGCGCATTGTTTTTTATCATTCACCAAACGATGCACTCTCAGTGGTTCAGCAATAGCGTCACCAATAGTTTTTAGGGGGTGCAATGCCGCAAAAGGATCTTGAAAAACCAGCTGAATTTCTTTTCGAATGGAGCGATCCAACACTGAAAGTTCTTGACCATCATAATAGATAGTCCCTGAGGTAGGCGTATCCAAATTCACCAAAGCACGACTGAGGGTAGACTTCCCACACCCTGATTCACCAACCAAACCCAGGGTTTCGCCAGGAAATAACTTAAAACTTAGGTTTTTGACTGCCTTGAGGCTTTTGTTTTGTTTAAATAAATGCCTTGTAATTGGATATTCTTTTTGCAAATCTTTTACCTCTAAAATAGGGGGCTGTGCATAAAGTTCTTTATGTTTTTTTTTTCGGGAAATAGAAGAAATAGCTTTGAAACTTTTTTTGGCTGAGGAAATATCTTCAACTGTAGGTAACCTTTCCAAGCGTTGGTAAGGTTGTGGACGAGCAAAAATAAGTCCACGCGTATAAGCTGCTTTTGGATTTTTAAAAAGGGATGCCGTTTTTTGAATTTCGATTAACTCACCCTGATGCATTACCATGACCCTATCCGCAAACTTTGCGACCACATTAAGGTCATGGGAGATAAATAAAATACTCATCTTATGCGTTTTCTGTTGGGCTTTCAGTAAACTCAGGATTTCTTTTTGGACTGTCACATCAAGGGCGGTAGTAGGTTCATCTGCAATCAACAACTGGGGATCACAGATTAAAGCCATAGCAATCATTACCCTTTGTTTTTGTCCTCCGCTAAGTTCGTGAGGATAAGCCCTAAAAATTCTCTCTGGATCAGGTAATTGAACCTGCTCAAAAGCAGAAATGACAGTCGATTTGTAGGTGCCCAAATCCCCTGATTCAAATTTTTGTAATCGCTCCATGACTTGAGGGCCACATCGCATACTTGGGTTTAAACTCGACTGGGGTTCCTGAAAAACCATTCCTAAATTTTTACCCCTTACCACTTCCCAATCTTTTGGGGATAAAGCGGAAAGGTCATGTTCCCCCAATTGCATTTTTTTGCTTTCTACCTTAAGTTTTGAATCTGATAAAAGGCCTGCAATGGAAAAGGCAGTAAGGGATTTACCACTACCAGACTCTCCGACGATGGCCACAATTTCGTTGGGAAAAACAGAAAAACTTAAATCCGACAAAAGCGTGTGCGCTGATGTTTTTATGGTCAAACCTTCGATGGACAGTAAAGGTGAGTTAGCTTTCATAAATGGGTAATTTCCTCGTCACCTAAAAGTGACTCATTGCGTAAACGAAGCACTAATTGTGCAATGGTAATTACGTCTTTTTCGCAATAATTTACAATTCTTGGAAGGTTTTTTTCGCGGTAATATACAGAAGCAACTTGACTGCCATCTATATCGTCTTTTGGGGAAGGAATCCCAAGCACATGAGCCATCAATTTGAGGGAAGTGTAGTGCTTATAATCTCCAAAACGCCAAAGATGGAGCGTATCTATATGGGGCACTTCCCAGGGTTTTTTATTAAAAAGGTTGAGTTTATTGGGAAGATCAATTCCATTGATAATCATCCTTCGAGCGATATAGGGAAAGTCAAATTCCTTACCATTATGAGCACATAGTAAATTGGTAGGTCGATTAAAATGATTTTCCAATAAAGATTTGAATGCCCTCAATAACTCCTCCTCATTACCTGAAAAACTTTTAATCCTAAAATCTCGATTAGACTTTTTTATGTTGAAGTAACCTACAGAGATACATACAATTTTTCCAAACTCAGCCCATATTCCAGCACGTTCATAAAAAGATTCTGGGCTATCCTCCTCCTTTCTTTGATACTGCGTTTTAGCAGCCCATAATTCTTTTTCTTCGGTAGATAATTGATCATATGCAGCCTTTTCTGGAACAGTTTCTATATCCAGAAATAGCAATTTATTTAGATCAATTTTTTGTAACATTTTCACTCATTTTCAGCCCACCTTCAAGATAAACATAAATGTCTTTAGTAAAGGGTTCACCTCCAGAACTTTTCCCCTCTTTACTAGAGCTCCTGTCCTTGAGATGTCCTAAACGTACTACCATAATATCATCTTCAGGAATCACCATGACGTATTGTCCCAGATGTCCACGCATCATAAATACTTTTTTGCCTTTGTAGGTTTCTAACCACCAACCATAGCCATATTCTGGACTTTCGGGAAATCTGGGTTGTAATGAAAGTGCAACAAAGGCAGAGTCGAGAATTTGTTCTCCATTCCAATACCCATGATTTTTATAAAGTTTTCCCACCCTAGCGAAGTCCCTAGCATTAGATGCCAAACAGCAAAAGGCTTTTTCCATTCCATTGGCATCACTATCCAATTGCCAGAGTGCTGCTTTAGCGCCAATAGGCTTCCAAAGTTTTTGGGATAAGTAGTCGTTTAAGTTCTCACCCGTTGCTTTTTTAATAACCATAGCCAAAAGTTGGGTTGTTCCACTTTGGTATTTAAAAGTTTGTCCGGGTTTGGATATAATGGGTTGATTGAGGATCAAAGTATCTAGATTTTTGACAAAATAGGACGCGGAGGTGACGGAAAAAGGATTGTAATATTCTTCACGCCACTTTTGACCAGAAGCCATGCTGGATAAGTCTCCTATGGTAACTTCTTCAGCATAAGGTCCTTTCAAGTCAGGAATAAAATCAATTACTTTTTGATCTAGATTTTTGATGTGACCTTCATCAATGGCGATACCCATCAAGGCGGAAACCATACTTTTCACCATAGAGAAAGAATTACTTTTGGAAGAGGCATTATAGCCGTTGTAATACTTTTCGTACAACAAGCTGTCACTTTTAAAAATCAAGTAAGCAACCGTTTTCCTGTCCTTGTTATAATTTTCGAGGTCATCATCTAGGTCAAATAAATTGTAGCGAGAGTGTAAAGGCCAAGAATCTATATTTTCTGCACCACTAACTGTATGGTTAGAAAAGCTTTTGTAGTCCTCAAGAAAAGCGGTGGTATGTCCCTGTAGATAAATTGTGCTTATGCCTCTAAGAAGATAATTATATTTTGAGATATAGAGAAGCGAAAAAATAAGCAATAAAGCAAAACCTACTCTTTGTAAATTACTTTTCATAGCTTTTTATTTACTAAAATACGGTAATTTATTTTGGGTAGCCCTCGTGCTCCAAAAGCAAACGTTTTATGGAAATTCCTGCTGAGTATCCTACCATAGAGCGATCACTTCCAATGACGCGGTGACATGGGATAAGAATTAACAGGGGATTTTTAGCTATGGCTGAGGCAACGGCTCTGACCATTTTTGAGTCACCAAATTCTTGGGCTACTTTGACATAAGCCACTGTTGTTCCATAGGGAATACGCATGAGAAGTTTCCATATTTTGACTTGAAAGTCCGTTCCGTTCATTCGAATGGGAAGATCAAATTGCATTCGGCTACCTTGAAAATATTCTCTTATTTGTTTAACAGTTGTTTCCATTAACAAAGAGGGCTTTTCTTGAATATCTTCAATTTCATGTACAAATGAAACCCTCGTAACCTGTTGATTTTCAATAATGATTGATATATTTCCTGCAATACTTTTGTAGTAGCCAGTCTCCATACAGTAAAAAAAATCCGCAGGAAAAGATAGAAAAAAATTAAACAAAAATAAAAAATTATTAAATTTTGTTTAAGCTAGACAGTGTATTAGGAAATTAATTGAGCCGCTTCTTTAGCATGATAAGTAGCGATAAGATTAGCGCCAGCCCTTTTAAAAGCCAAAAGCTGTTCCACCATGACAGCATCGTGATCCAACCAGCCTTTTTCGGCGGCAGCTTTGAGCATTGCATATTCACCACTTACTTGATATACTGCAATAGGAGCATCAATATTATCTCTTATTTCACGGACAATATCCAAATAAGCCAACCCTGGTTTTATCATCACAATATCTGCCCCCTCTTCAATGTCCCGTAAAGTCTCATTTATGGCCTCCAATCGGTTAGCAGAATCCATTTGATAAGTTTGTTTATCTCCAAAACCTGGAGCAGAATCTAAAGCCTCACGAAAAGGACCGTAAAATGCAGAGGCGTATTTAGCGCTATAACTCATAATTCCCGTATCGAGAAATCCAGCCTCCTCGAGGGTTGTTCTAATTTTCAAGACCCTACCATCCATCATATCGCTTGGTGCGACAAAGTCCGCTCCTGCCTGCGCATGACTTAATGCCATTTGAGCTAAAACCTCAATTGTCGGATCATTTAAAATTTTATTGTGCTCTACAATGCCATCATGCCCATAGGAAGAATAAGGATCAAGGGCGACATCGGTCATAACGACCATTTCGGGAACGGTAGATTTGATTTCTCGAACTGCCCGCTGCATCAGTCCCGCTGGATTAATGGCCTCCGTCCCGTGATTGTCTTTTAAATTATCCGCAACCTTAACAAAAATTAGCACGGCTTTAATACCCATACTCCATACGGTTTTAACCTCTTCTTTTAACAAGTCTAAACTCAGCCGGAAACATCCTGGCATGGCATCAATGGACTCCTTAACCTGTGTTCCTTCACAGATAAATAACGGTAACATCAAGTCATTCACAGTCAACTGACTTTCGCTCACCAAAGCCCGAATTGCTGGGCTTTGCCTTAATCTTCTATTGCGTTGGTTGGGATACATAATTTTGCAAAGTTAATTGATATTCCTTTAGACCCACTCTCGTGGATTTTTTAGAACGGTAATTAGTTCTTCCTCTGGACTATTGGTCTCAGCCTGATGATTATAATGCCATTGAACGTGTGGGGGGAGACTCATTAAAATACTTTCAATTCTGCCATTTGTTTTTAATCCAAACAAAGTTCCTTTATCGTGAATTAAATTAAACTCTACATAGCGCCCCCGTCGTATTTCCTGCCAAGCTCTTTGTGCTGCTGAGAAATCCATGTTTTTTCTTTTTTCAACGATTGGAACATAGGCTTCCAAAAAGTGATCTCCCACTTCGGTTACAAAATCATACCATTTTTCGGCGCTAAATTTTTCATTGGGTCGCAAGTAGTCAAAAAATAAACCTCCTACTCCACGAGCTTCATCGCGATGTGCATTCCAAAAATAATCATCGCATTTTTTTTTGTACTGAAAATAAAAATCGTCATCGTGAAGGTCACAAGCTTTTTTACAGACCTGATGAAAATGTTTAGCGTCCTCCTCAAACAAATAATAAGGGGTCAAATCCTGTCCCCCACCAAACCATTGATCTTGGACTTCTCCCTCGGAATTATACAATTCAAAATACCTCCAATTGGCATGAACTGTTGGAACAAAAGGATTCTTGGGGTGAATGACAAGACTTAAGCCACATGCAAAAAACTGCCCTGTCTCCACTTTAAAATAATTTTTCATACTGTCAGGTAGCTCTCCGTGTACAGCAGATATGTTTACCCCACCTTTTTCAAAAACTGCCCCATTTTCAATCACTCGAGTCCGGCCACCACCACCGCCATCTCGCTCCCAGGTATCCTCTACAAAAAGAGATTCACCATCAACTTGAGCCAATTTACTCGTGATTTTATCTTGAAGTTTTTCAATATAGTGATTAAACTTAGCTCTCATGATGATTGAACTTAAGATTGGTATTCTTTTACCGCATCAACAAATGCTTTAGCGTGATCGACAGGGATATTGGGTAGAATTCCATGACCTAGATTAACGATATAGCGCTCTTTTCCAAAATCATTAATCATTTGTTTCACCTGGACTTTGATTTCAGGAATAGGTGAAAGCAATCGCGAAGGGTCAAAGTTTCCCTGCAAAGCAATCTGTCCACCAGAAAGGTATCTTGCATTTCTTGCGGTGCAAGTCCAATCTATTCCCAACGCAGCGGCTCCAGATTTACTCATTTCCTGCAAGGCAAACCAACAGCCTTTTCCAAAAACGATTACTGGAACTGTCCCGCTCAATGCGTCAACAATTTGTTGTAAATAAGGCCAAGAAAAAATTTGATAGTCAGCGGGAGACAATAACCCTCCCCAGGAATCAAACAATTGAATTACGTCTGCGCCAGCCTTTATTTTCTCTCTTAAATATGCAATTGTAGTTGTTGTGATTTTTTGGAGTAATTCCTTGGCTAATTCAGGTTGTTGATAGCAAAATGCCTTAGCGCGATCAAAATTTTTAGACCCTTGCCCTTGGACAGCATAGCACAGTAAAGTCCATGGCGCTCCAGCAAAACCTATTAGCGGCACACGGTTATTCAATTCTTTCTTAGTCATCTTCACTGCTTCGAACACATAGCCCAACTCCTCATGAACATCGGGAAGGATTACCTGATCTAAACTTGATTTATCTTTTATAGGATTGGGAAGATAAGGACCAATTCCATCTCGCATTTCAACCTCAATATTCATCGCTTGTAAGACCACCAAAATATCACTGAAGATAATTGCAGCATCAACCCCAATTTGATCAATTGGCATCAGCGTAATTTCAGTCGCCAACTCAGGAGTCTGACAACGCGTGAAGAAGTCATACTTTTCTTTTAGCTTCATAAAATCAGGGAGGTATCTGCCTGCCTGTCGCATCATCCAAACTGGAGGTCGCTCAACATTTGCTCCTTTAAGGGCTTGTAAAAGTAAATTGTTATCCATCTTATTGATTAAAGTGTTTTTTTATTGAAATAAAAAGTTGTGTTGCATCGGGACTTTTCGCCACACAAAAATTGGATGTAAATTCCTGAACTGCTTTTGCAGTGGTTGAACCTAAACAAAAACATTGTGTATTCTCAAATGTATTTTTAATTGCATAACCTTTAACCCCGCTTGGGCTAAAAAATATAATCCCATCAAAATGCCCTTTTGCCTTATGTGGCTGAGGTAGGGTTTCATAGATTTCAATTGGCTCTATAGGAATGTTATTAAACGATAAAATTTGCTCTAAATCGACAACTCTTGATTTTCCACAAAAGAATGAAAATGACTCTTTTTTGTTGTTTTTTGCTATAAAACTGCCTAATTCTGCCGAATTTTGAGCAATTTTGACCACTTTTTGACCATTTTCTTCTAAAAGCATAGCGGTTTTTTTTCCGACACAAAAAATAGATTTTTGATCGATTAATGCTTTAATTTTTGGGTTAGCTAAAGCAATTGAAACTGCGTTTTTACTTGAAAAAATAATTCCATCATGAACTGACTCAATCGCAATATTTTGAATTGGACTGATTTGAATAAAAGACTGTTCGACTAGGCTAAAGGAGTGCATCAAAAGGCGGTCTTTCAAATTTTTGGATAATATTTTGGTTGCCAATAATCTTTTCATAATTCTTTCTTTATGATATCGAGCAGCTCCTCTCCCCCTTTTGATAAGATTTCTTTTCCCGCTTGAAATGCCAAATCTTTAGCAGCATTTAAATCCACCTCCATTTTGGTGATCATCGCTAACTTCCCGTCAAGAGAAAAAAGGCCTCCTTCAAATAGAATTCTATTTTTTTCGATCATTGCATAAGCACCAATAGGCGCAGTACAGCCTCCTTCCAATATGCTTAGGAATTCTCTTTCGATATTGACACAAGTTGCAGTGGCTTGATGGTGTATGGATTTTAAGATTTCCAAAACCTCAGACTGATCTTTTCGACAAACAATTCCAACAGCTCCCTGTGCAGGAGCAGGAATCATCCAATCGAGATTTTGATATTGTGTGCCCAAAAGTGCCATGCGCTCTAAGCCAGCTTTGGCAAAAATAGCCCCTTGCCATTTTGAATTTTTTAATTTATCGATTCGTGTTTGAACATTTCCCCTTAAATTCTCAATGCTATGATTGGGGTAACGATTTAGCCACTGGGCTTTTCTTCGTAAACTTCCTGTAGCAATACTAACGGGAACTTCTAAGTCTAATTTTCCATTATATAAAAGTACGTCTTTGGCGCTTCCTCTTTTTAAAACGGCACCTAATATCAATCCTTGTGGCAATTGAGTGGGTACATCTTTAAGACTATGGACAGCAATATCGATTCGGTTTTCCAAAAGGGCAATATCTAACGCCTTGGTAAAAACGCCTTGAATTCCCATGCTGTAAATGGGTTGTGTCAGGTTGAGATCCCCATCACTTTTTATGGGAATGAGCTGTGAGGAAAAACCACTGGAGTCAAGCCTTTGCTTAACCTTATTGGCTTGCCAGAGCGCCAGTTCGCTTTCACGGGTACCAATGCGAAAGTTATTCTTTAACATTTTACTTGGCATCCAGCTGATAAACCTGTTGAAGCAGCGCTAAAGTTTGATCGGCTTTGGAAGGGTTTTCTTTAAGATAATTCGCCACTTTACCAGTCAGTTTGTAAACAATATGCGAAAATTCTTGGGCATCACCTTGTTCGCTCAACTGACCGTTGAGTAATGTTTGCTTAAGGGCTTTTAGGGTGGGTGCAAACTTTCTATGGGCTACCCATTGTAAAAATTCGGCTTGAATTTCGTTTAAAATTGCTTTGGCATCAGGAATAAATTGTTGTCGCTTCTTCAAAGCAGCATTGGTCAATTGAGAAAGTTCATCTAAATTGACAACCGTCACATTATCGAGATTTTTAAGTTGTGAATCCACATTAGAAGGAATGGATAAATCTAATACAAGTAAGGGTTTTTTATTAGCAATTATGGAGGCATCTACAGTGACATCGTCAGATCCAGTAGCTACAATCATAATATCGGATTTGGCAATTTCTTGATTGAGCTCCTTTATGTTCTTAACGACTAAGTTGAATTTTCCAGCAACTTTTTGGGCACTTTCCTCAGATCGGTTGATCAGAACAATATGATCATTTTGCGTATGCTTGATTAAATTCTCACAAGTATTTCTTCCAATTTTTCCTGTGCCAAAAAGTAGAATACTTTTGTTTTTGACATCTTTGACCTTTTCAAGAATATAATGAACTGAGGCAAATGAAACGGAGGTGGCGCCAGTGGATAATTCGGTTTCGGTTTTGATTCTTTTACTTGCTTGTATTACTGCATTGACTAAACGCTCCGAAAAGCCATTAACGATGTAGTACTTTTTGGAATTGTAAAAACTCTTTTTTAGCTGACCAATAATTTCAAAATCTCCAATGATTTGGCTTTCCAGACCACAACCTACATTAAAGACGTGATTGATGGCTTGATGCTCACTTAGCACATATCCCTTTTCATTAAATTGAGCTTGTGTACCCTGCGAAAATTGACACAAATAGTCGATCAGGATTTGGGGGTTTTCCACTATACCATATAGTTCGGTTCGATTACAGGTAGAAATAACCATCAACTCATTTAAACCATCCTCCTTAGCCTGCTGCAACAAAAGAGCAGTCTGGGATTTGCTAAGACTAAATTTTCCACGGGTTAATAAATCTGCATTTTTATAACTTAACCCAACAACATAGTATTGAATAATATTCCTCAAAAGTCTCGTCTAAATTCAAGAGCAAATTTAAAACTGGGTATAATGAAAAAACAACGCTAAAAGAACTATTTACAACTAAGGAGGTTTTTTATGGTGATTTTTTTAAAAATCCCTTTAAATATAATAATTTTGAATGTAAATCAACTTCTTTAATTAGATTCTTTCTAAATAAGGGCTTGATAAAACAACGATAAAGGTGCTATGGATAAAACAATTATTGAAAACGGCTTTTATATACTAAGGTTTGTTAATGAAGATGAAAAGACGCTGAAGTTTGAAGAGACAGTAAGCCAAGAATTTATTCAGTTTCATTTCTGCCAAAAAGGGGCAGGGTCCTTCGATTTTAATGAAGGGACATATCAACTTCCTTTGAGGTCAAAATCAGTTAACCTTCTTTATAATCCCCTTAAGGCACTCCCCATTGATCTTAACTTAGCTACTGATTCTGCTGTGGTGAGCTTAGTTATTTCTATAAAAAAATTCCACAGTCTTTTTTCTGAAGATGCGGATCACATCCATTTTTTAAGCCCTGAAAATAATACCAAAAAATACTATGATACTAGAAATATAAGTCCTGCTATGAGTGTGGTATTGAGTCAAATTCTTGAGGCTAAAGTGCACGAGAGTATAAAGGCGCTTTATTTTAAGGGTAAGGTATATGAATTGCTGAGCTTGTTTTTCAATAAAAATAAAGATACAGATGTAGAACAATGCCCTTTCTTGGAGGATGAGGAAAACGTTAGAAAAATTAGAAGTGCCAAAGAGATTATTTTAAACCAAATGACTGAGCCACCTACTTTACAAGACTTGGCAAACGAAATCGGTTTAAATGTCAAAAAACTAAAAGAAGGTTTTAAGCAAATATATGGCGATACGGTTTATGGCTATCTACTCGACCATAAGATGAATGAAGCGAGAAGTATGCTCAACACAAAACAGTATAATATCAATGAAATTAGTCAGAAGCTAGGTTACAGCACTTCAAGTCATTTTATTGCGGCTTTTAAAAAGAAATTTGGGACGACTCCCAAAAAATATTTAATGTCAGTATCTTCGTAAAAAATTGCAAATGAAAGGAGCATTGTTGATCAATTTAGGGTCTCCTGATAGTCCTGACCCTAAAGATGTAAAACGATATTTGGGAGAGTTTTTGATGGATGAAAGGGTGATTGACCTCTCCAAAGCACTGAGAACATTTTTGGTAAAGGGTATCATACTGAATACCCGTCCAAAGAAATCTGCAAAAGCTTATAAAAAAATATGGTGGGAAGAGGGGTCTCCTCTAATTGTACTCTCTAAAAGATTGCAGGAAGCGGTTCAAAAAAAGGTTTCAGTACCAGTTGGACTGGCAATGCGATATGGAACCCCTTCAATTGAAGAGGGAATAAAAAATTTAGTGAATCAAGGTGTTGACGAAATCATGTTGATACCTTTATATCCTCAGTTTGCCATGGCGACCACGGAGACCATTTTAGTTCTTGCAGAAGAAATCCGAGCTCAAAACCACCCGGAAGTTTCTTTTACTGTTTTACCTCCCTTTTACAATCACCCAGACTATATTCGGGTGCTCTCCGAAAGTATTCAAGAAGACTTGAAAGGTAAGGAATGGGAACACCTTTTGTTCTCTTATCACGGGGTACCAGAAAGACATATTAGAAAATCTGACGTAACTAAATCTCATTGTAAAATGGATAAAAGTTGTTGTCAAACTAGCTCCGAGGCACACCAATATTGCTATCGTCATCAGTGTTATGAAACCACCCGACAGGTAGCCGAATATTTAGAATTAAAAGAAGGGACTTTCTCCACGAGCTTTCAATCTCGTCTTGGCGTAGATCCTTGGTTGCAACCTTATACAGATCAAACTGTTGCAAAATTTGCCAAAAATGGCGTTAAAAATATGGCAATTGCTACCCCTGCATTTGTGTCTGACTGCCTTGAGACTTTGGAAGAAATTGGCATGGAAGCTGCTGAAGACTTTGAAGAAAAAGGAGGGGAAAAACTTCATGTAATTCCCTGTATCAATGACCGCCCAGATTGGGTAAATGTCATGAGTCGATGGATTGACCAATGGGCTTTAGCTGAAACGGCTGATACCGTATGAAAAACGGATCGGCATCTTTTGGTACTCAACCTATT
>CENP01147949.1_pt1 | contig 15026 bp, 14 predicted proteins | sample 361281 | NCBI WGS metagenome assembly CENP01 (sample SAMEA2591122, study PRJEB7988) | marine metagenome | biome: marine biome (ENVO:00000447); feature: deep chlorophyll maximum layer (ENVO:xxxxxxxx); material: saline water (ENVO:00002010), including plankton (ENVO:xxxxxxxx) | depth 70 m
TTTAATTTAATAATGTAAATTACTGATTATAAATAAAGTAATTAAATTATACTAATCATTGTTTACAAATGTTCACATATTTAATCCATTAGAATTATTATTGTTTAACTATGTAAAAAATTTGTGTTTATAGATGTAAACTTTGACTTGTTTACATTTGTAAAATATTTTATTAAATGATTTCCAAAGTACGATACCTTTCTCCTCAAAAATGGGATTTATTACTAAAGACCTTTCCTAATAAATTACCAACATCAGTTATTGGGTATTCAGTCTTAAACCAACCGATCTATGCATATACTATTGGTAAAGGTTCCAATAAAGTACTTCTTTGGTCTCAAATGCATGGAAACGAATCTACCACTACCAGAGCTTTATTTGACCTATTTAGTTACCTTTACAGTATAGAAGGCTCCAAAATATTGGAGAGATTGACCTTACTTATTATACCTCAACTTAATCCAGACGGAGCGTATGCTTATACTCGTTTCAATGCCAATTCAGTTGATCTAAATCGAGATGCTAAAGCCTTGACACAGCCTGAAAGTGTTACCTTAAAAGCAGTTTTTGATGATTTTTCACCTAATTTCTGCTTTAACCTTCATGGTCAACGCAGCATATTTGCTGCGGGAAAAATGGGAAAGCCAGCCACACTATCATTTTTATCTCCAGCGGCTGATGATGAAAGATCTCTCACCCCAGCTAGATTGAAGGCCATGCAATTGATATTGTCCATATTTGAAATATTAAAAGGTGATATACCACAATCTATCGCACGTTATGATGATACATTTAATCCTAATTGTGTTGGAGATAGTTTTACATCCCAAGGCATTCCTACGTTGCTTTTTGAGGCCGGTCATTATGAACTGGACTATAATCGTGATTTTACCAAAAAAATGATCTTAAAAGCGATGATAGTAGCATTGAATTCCATCTCAAATGATCAGTATTTGAATCAATCAGTCGAACAATACGAGCTAATACCTAAAAACAAAAAAGATTATGTTGACCTAATCATTAGAAATGTCGAGATAAGGACCTATAAAGGAATCTTCAAAAATCAAGAATTGGCTTTGCAATACAAAGAAGAAAAAAAAGGGGACGCCATATTATTTACTCCGATTTGTCACAGTTTTTCTGAAAAATTAGATTTATTGGCTCACCGTGTCTTAGATGCAAATGAATTAATAGATTTTAAGGAGGTTTATTTCACCCCAGAAAAAACTATTGATATCCCTTAAAAACAACCTTTTATATATTATAATATTAGTAAAAATGATATTTTTTGAATATTATTAAATTTTTTGATTATTTTCGATCAAAAACTAACAATTATGAATAAAGTAAAATTAGATGAGGTTGATCATCAAATTTTAGACATTCTGATAGACAATACTCGTGTACCTTTTACGGATATTTCAAAACGACTTTTTATCTCTGCAGGAACAGTTCATGTAAGGGTAAAAAAGATGGAGGAAGCTGGAATTATTAAAGGTTCCTCTCTCAACCTTGATTATGTTAAGTTAGGGTATTCTTTTATAGCTTATATTGGAATTTTCTTGGAGAAGACAAAAATTATTAATGATGTAATTAAAAGTTTAAATGATATACCATTTGTTACTGTTGCTCACGTTACCACTGGTAAGTTTAATATTTTTTGTAAAGTTAGAGCACACGATACTAAACATGCGAAGGAAATAATTTTTATGATTGATGATATTGATGGTGTCTCCAGAACGGAAACAATGATTTCTCTTGAAGAGAGTATTAATGACAAAAAGAGACTAATGCACAGAATTTTTAATGAATTATAAACCAATTAGATACCTGTAAAAACAGATGGCTCGCAAACCTAAAATCGAAAGATTTAATGAGAGTGTTCTCTCCAAATTCCAAATCTACAATAGCCTATTCCTCACTCTACCATTTGATTCTATCAGAAATACATCTGTTTTGATCCCCCTTTTTACAGATCATTGTAAAAATGGATATGATCAGAAATTAGATCCCAGAGAAATCACCTCGACATTTTTTAGTAGATATCTACCTGAGTATGACGAAAAAGAACAAATTGATCTACTTTTTCGTTTTATCCAGTACATTGAAAGGCAGGTTGTTCTATTTGACGCAATAGAAGATGCCTCCTTTGGATATGTAAATAACATGCATGGCAGGGGGACTATTCGCAATATAAAAGAATATGCCTCTGACAATCTAAAAATGGACGAGCTTAAAGATTATCTTAATCGCTTTAAAGTAAGAATTGTACTAACAGCTCATCCAACCCAGTTCTACCCTGGAAGTGTTTTGGGTATTATAAATGATCTTGCAAAGGCTATTGACGGTGGCGAGCTAGAAAGGGTAAAACTCTTATTGACCCAATTGGGTAAAACAAAATTTTATAAAAAAACAAAACCATCCCCTTTTGATGAGGCTGTTAGCCTAATTTGGTATCTGGAAAATATATTCTATAATGCTGCTAGTACAATTTATACTTACATAAAAAGTAATGTTTTTAACAAAGCTGAACTGGGTAATTCAATTTTTGATTTTGGATTTTGGCCAGGTGGGGATCGAGATGGGAACCCCTACGTAACACCAGAAATAACAATTAAAACGGCTGAAAGTCTCAAGTTTTCTATTTTGAGAAATTACTTTAGAGAAATAAGGAAAATGAAACGCAGCCTAACTTTCAATGGTTTAGAAGATAAATTAGATTTTTTAGAAAATGATCTTTACGCTTCCTTGTTTTCCAAGAAGAAACCGAAGCACTTTACAATTGAGTATTTTAAAAACGCATTGGATGAAATTCATGAAGTCATTGAAAACCAGACCGATGGACTCTACGAATCTTTGATTGTAGATTTAAAACACAAATTAAAGATATTTGGTTTTCATTTTGCAAGTCTTGATATACGTCAGGATTCAAGAGTCCATAAACAAGTATTTGAAGAAATATTTTCACATCCAGACATAAGAGAATACGTACATGGATTACCAGAAAATTTTAATAAATTGGATACATCATCCAGACATAAGGTGCTGACATCACTAAAAGGAGACGTACCCTCTGATATATTTGAAACTACCATAACCAAGGAAACGTTGGAGAGCATTAGAGCCATGCGGGTCATTCAGGAACGAAATGGTGAAAGAGGGTGCAATAGGTACATTATAAGTAACTGCCAGAGCATAGATAATATTTTAGAATTGTTTGCATTGCATAAAATTTGTAATTGGAGTGAACCTACTGTAGATATTATTCCACTTTTCGAGACCATTCCTGATTTAGAAGTTTGTGAGAAAATAATGCAAACTCTATACGAAAACGATCAATACAGAAAACACTTATCGTATAGAGGTGACAAACAAACAGTAATGCTTGGTTTTTCTGATGGTACCAAAGATGGGGGTTACTTTATGGCCAACTGGAGCATCTATAAAGCTAAAGAAGATTTAACAAATCTTTCTAACGCTTATGGGATCAGTGTGGCTTTTTTTGACGGTCGAGGTGGACCACCTGCCAGAGGAGGAGGGAATACGCATGAGTTTTACGCATCAATGGGCAAGAAGATTCAAGCAGATGATATCCAACTTACGATTCAGGGTCAGACTATCAGCTCTAATTTTGGAACCGACGATTCTTGTCAATATAATTTAGAACAATTACTCAGCTCTGGTATTCAAAATCAAGTATTCAATTCGGAAAGAAATGCACTTTCTGAAGAAGATCGTGGGACCATGGATCAATTGGCAATTGACAGTCACCAAGCTTATCAAAATTTTAAGGCCCGACCTGAGTTCATTCCCTATCTAGAGGAGATGACTACCCTTAAATTTTATGCCAAAGCCAATATCGGTAGCAGGCCTTCAAAAAGAGGGAGTTCGAAAAAACTTGATTTTACTGACCTTAGGGCTATTCCTTTTGTGGGCAGCTGGAGTCAATCTAAACAAAATGTACCCGGATTTTATGGGGTAGGTACTGCACTGAAATCTTTTGAAGAAAGAAAACAATTTAATAAAGTTACACAGCTTTACCAACAATCATCTTTCTTCCGTACTTTAATAGCAAATAGCATGATGAGTTTGACTAAATCCTTTTTTGCTCTTACTGCATATATGCAGAATGATAAGCGCTTTGGAGATTTTTGGAATCTAATTCACAATGAGTTTTTATTGAGTAAAGATATGATTTTGAAGCTTACCGGTTTTGATGAATTGATGGAAAACGAGACCGCTGGTAAAGCATCTATAAAAGTTAGGGAGGAAATCGTTCAACCATTGCTTACTATTCAGCAATCTGCATTAATGACCTTACTAGATGCCAATAAATCTGGAGATATGTCTGAGAAAACGATGGAACTTTATGAAAAAATGGTGACTCGTTCTATGTTTGGAAATATCAACGCAAGCAGGAATTCGGCCTAATCTTTTTGGTAGAAATGGAATGCTTCCACGAGAAGATCGGAATGAATCTCTTTATCAATTGCGGGTTCTCCAATTTCATGGAGTAAAACAAATTTTACCTTACGGTGACTGTTTTTCTTGTCGTATTTCAAAAGTAGTAAAATGGCTTCTATATCACTTTCAGTAAAAAACACTTTTGAAAATATATTAAGGAAAACTTTTTTAATCTTCTTTGCTGTATCAATATTAAGCCTGCATAACTTCGCACCAAGATAGGACTCTGTAATCATACCTATAGCTATAGCTTCTCCATGAAGTAGCGTCTTCTTTTCGGGTTGAGTCAAAAAATAGGTTTCTATAGCGTGACCTAACGTATGACCGAAATTGAGTATTTTCCTAAAATTTGATTCATAGAGGTCTTGAGATACTACATTGTTTTTAATTTCAACTGAATAATGAATATAATTTTCTAAATCACTGTCTTTTAATGATTTGAATTGAGACAGTTCTTCAAAATAATCCTTATCTTGAATGATACCATGCTTTAACATCTCAGCGTACCCACTTTTATACTCGTTTTCTGGTAAAGTTTCTAAATAGAAGGTATCAATGATAACCAATTTGGGGTGCTTGATGATTCCAATTTGATTTTTTAACCCACCCATGTCAACTCCCGTTTTTCCACCTACTGATGCGTCAACCATAGACAACAGGGTAGTTGGGACATTTATAAAATCAATTCCTCTTTTGAAAGCTGCCGCTACAAAACCTCCCAAATCAGTAACGACACCTCCGCCAACATTTATCAAAAGGCTTTTTCGGTCCGCTCCCAACTGAGAAAGTTGTTCCCAGAGCTCTTGACATGTTTCCAAGTCTTTGTTTTCCTCTCCAGCAGGAATAACAAGCACAGGACAGGCTTTTAATCTCGAAAAATAATTTAAAAACAAGTGAAGACAATGTTGTTTGGTATTTGAGTCAACAAGTATAAAAATTGAGGAATATGATTCTCGATTTAGGAGTTTATCCAATTCTATGTGGGCCTCATTTGAAAATAAAACCTTATAACCCTCACCAACAATTGCAGATAACGTTTTTTTCATGCTTGCAAAAGTAAAACATTAGATTGAATTGTAAGATTATTTAGTTTACTCACTGCGATAACTAAGTTGAAGGACCTGAATTGTTTTTTCACAATTCTCTACTTCTAGAAAAATGGGTCTTTTCTCCCAATAACCATTTATATAATAGGTCTTACAACTGTCTTTTTGAATATTGCTTTTCCCAAAATCAATCCTTGCTTTGTTAAGAACCCTAATAAAAGCTAGAGAATCAAATCGACCATCTGTGTTATTTGGAGCCTTCCAGTTTTTCTTTAATAAATTATTGATTACTCTGTCATTTGGGCCATAATTACAACTAGTTTTCTTTCCCTTTAGAATGAATACCAAAAAAATAAGTCCAACTGAAAAGCCTATCATGTAAAATCCCAGACGATACAATAATTTCATAAGCTTACTATATTAATGGATCTTGATTGATCGTTATTGATTTCAATATTTACTCGGGTATAATTTTCTGGCAGTAGTTTAAAAATCCTTTCACTCCACTCAATCAGACATATATTTCCAGAGTCCAAATATTCCTCTATACCAATATCTAATGCTTCTTCTAGGCTTTCGAGTCTGAAAAAATCAAAGTGATAAATAAGCCCTTTATTAGCACTGTTATAGTTGTTAACAATAGAAAATGTGGGACTATTTACAGAGTCCGAAACTTGCCATTTTTGACACAGCCTTGAAATGAGTGTTGTTTTACCTGCTCCTAACGAACCTTCAAAACAAATGACTGGGCTTTGTAAATTTTCATCTAAATAATCTACTACTTTATTAATTTGATGTAAATGATATCTACAAGACATGGAGCAAATTTAATACTAACGCGGTCGCATTAAAACAAATGGGATGATCATTTCTTCCATCGATATTCCACCATGTTGAAAGGTGTTACGGAAATGATTTGCATAATGATTAAAATTATTTTGATAAACAAAATATTGTTGTTCTTTAGCGAAAATAAACTTACTGTTTAAATGCTTTGCTGGCAATTTGATTGATTTAGGGTCATTTACTTCCATTATATGTTTTGGATTATAACTAAGGCTTTGCCCAGTTTTGTACCTTAGATTTGATGTAAGTTCTCGATTGCCTTTTATTTCTGAGGGTAGATCAACATTAATTGTGCCATGGTCTGTGGTTATAATTAAATTGAAATCTAATTTCATTGCTTGTTGAATGATTTCCAATAAGGGAGAGTTTTTAAACCAAGAAAGAGTAAGCGACCGAAATGCTTTATTATCAGAAGCCAATTCTTTAATAATTTCCATTTCTGTTTTTGCGTGAGAAATCATATCAACAAAATTGTAAACTATCACAATCAAATCCTCTTTTTGATGATTTTGAAGAGATTGACTCAATTCTCTTCCAGCTCTTAGATTGGTAATTTTGGAATAGCTAAACCGACTTTTTATATTATTTCTATCCAATAGTGCTCTCAGAAAGGAAGCTTCATTTAAATTCCTTCCCCCTTCTTCATTTTCGTTAACCCACAATTCAGGGTACTCGTTCTGCATCTCTAAAGGCATAAGACCTGAAAATATACTATTTCGAGCATAGTAGGTAGCAGTAGGAAGGATACTGTAATATGTAACTTCATCTTCTTTCTTATAATAGTCTTCGATAATAGGAGAAATCATTTTCCATTGGTCAAAACGAAGGTTGTCAATGACCATCATTAAGGTCGTTTTATGAGATTCTTTGTTTAGTATAGGAAAGAGTTTTTTCTTTAGAATTTGGTGGGACATCAATGGGCCTTCGTCATTTTTTATCCAATCCTTGTAGTTATTTTCAATAAATTTGGCAAAAAGTCGATTGGCTTCTTTCATTTGATTTTGAAAAATCTCCAACATAGCCAAATCCTCTAAGCCTTCGAGCTCCATTTCCCAATATAACATCTTAATATAAAAATCGGACCAGTCCTCGTGGGTTTCTAATTCATTTAGAGACATAGATATACGCTGAAAAGCTTGTTGATAATTGATGATGGTTTTTTCTGCAATTAAGTTTTTATGTTGCAGTAGTTTTTTGAGAGCCAACAAAATTTGGTTTGGGTTAACGGGTTTGATCAAATAATCTGAAATTTTTGCGCCTATGGCTTCTTCCATGATCTTTTCCTCCTCGTTTTTTGTAATCATAATAACAGGAAGCATTGGAAGTCTTTGTTTTATTTCACTCAAAGTCTCTAAACCGCCAAGTCCTGGCATATTTTCATCAATTATAACAGCATCGAAAACTTGTTCCTCCAGTAGCAACAATGCATCTTGACCGTTATTGCAAGCTGTAGTGTTATAACCTTTCCTCTCTAGAAATAAAAAGTGAGATTTAAGTAACTCAATTTCATCATCTATCCAAAGTATATTGATTTGAGTCATATATTATATTTAGTAGTAAGATTAACAATTTTGATAATAAAAAAGTAAAAACTTTTAAATTGCTAAAATTACGGATTTATTGGTATTCGTTATTAATTAATTTAAATCGTTATTTCTCATTCTTGGCTTCCACGTACTAGGAGAATTTTTTTAGCATAACGTCAAGAATGTAGAACACCAGACATCTTTTGAGGATGCTCTTGGGGTGATATACTAAATTCAAAAAATTATCTAAGTATTAAGAAAAAAATAGGTGTTCTATTGCAGAACCAAAAAAATTTTAGTAGTCATATGCTTTTTTTAATTTACAGTATCTTTCGCGTGATCAGAGTAATATTTTTTATGCTTACCTAGAAATACTCATCTAACTTAAATTTTATATTTTTACAAGAATGAAATTTACAGCGCAACAAATCGCTTCTCAATTACAAGGAACCGTTGAGGGCGACCCTAATGCTGAGTTTTTTCAATTATCTAAAATTGAAGAAGCTCAAAAGGGTTCTCTAACTTTCCTTTCGAATCCAAAATATACCCAATTCATTTATAAAACTCAAGCATCTGTAACTATTGTTAACCATGATTTTATTCCTGAGGAGAATCTTTCTACTACTTTGGTTAGAGTTCCCAATGCTTACGATTCTTTTTCTGTACTGTTGGATTACTACAATAAGGTTAAGACCAATAAAACAGGTATTTCCAAATCCGCTGAAATAGACGCTTCTGTGATTATAGGTAACAACTGTTATGTTGGTCATATGACCTGTATTGAAGAAAATACAGATATTGGTGAGAATGTTAAAATATTTCCACAAGTATTCATTGGTAGTAATGTAAGTATTGATTCAGGGACCATTATTTTTGCAGGTGCTAAAATATTAGATGATACTATTATAGGTAAGAATTGTGTGATTCATAGTGGCGTAGTAATTGGATCTGATGGTTTTGGATTTTCTCCACAAAAAGATGGTATATATAAGAAAATACCTCAAACAGGGATAGTAATATTAGGGAATAATGTGGATGTTGGTTCCAATTCAACAATTGATCGTGCTACCTTAGGTATCACTTCCTTAGGAAATGGTGTAAAACTCGATAATCAGATTCAAATTGCTCATAACGTTGAGATTGGTGAGAATACTGTTATTGCTGCTCAATCGGGAATTGCTGGGTCCGCCAAAGTCGGTAAAAATTGTGTTATCGGAGGGCAAGTTGGTATTGCAGGTCACATAAATATAGGTGATAATGTCAAAATTCAAGGTAAATCGGGGGTTATAAGTAATATTAAACAAAATTCAACCATTCAAGGCACCCCGGCATTTTCATACAATGATTACAACAAATCTTATGTTTATTTCAAAAATTTACCAAATCTTGCAAAAGAAATAAACGGAATCATTAAGAAACTAAATCCATGACCAAAAAAAAAACTTATCAAAAAACTTTAAAAAATAAAGTTACGCTTGATGGAGTTGGTCTTCATACTGGAAAATCCGTTAAAATTACCTTTAAGCCTGCACCTGTAAATACCGGTTATATTTTTGTTAGAACGGATCTTAAACCAGTGGTTGAAATTCCTGCAGACGTTCAATATGTTACAAATACAGACCGGGGCACCAATCTTGAAAAAGATTCTGCAAAAATTCAGACTTCAGAGCATGTTTTGGCTGCATTAGTGGGAATGGGAATTGATAATTGTTACATCGAATTGGACTCTCCCGAGTCTCCAATTATGGACGGTTCATCAATATTTTTTGTTGATGCAATAGAATCAGTTGGAATTAAAGAGCAAGAAAAAGCTAGAGAGGAATACGTTGTTACCGACCTTATTACTTATAAAGATGATGAAACTGGAAGCGAGATTACATTGATTCCTGCTGACGAATATCAAGTTACTACTATGGTTGATTTCGAAACCAAAGTTTTGGGAACTCAAAATGCATCATTGGACACTATTATAGACTTTAAAAAATCGATTGCACCTTCACGTACTTTTAGTTTTTTACATGAACTTGAAATGCTTTTAGAAAACGGCCTAATAAAAGGTGGCGACTTAAATAATGCTATAGTCTATGTTGATAAACCACTCTCCGAGAGTAATATGGATCGTTTGAAAGAGGCTTTTGGAAAAGAGAATATTGCTGTTCAGCCGAATGGGATTTTAGACAACTTAAGCCTTCATTTTTCTAATGAAGCTGCTCGACACAAGCTATTAGATGTAATTGGAGACTTGGCCTTGGTGGGAGTTCCTATTCGAGGAAAGGTTTTTGCTCATAAGCCCGGACATAAGGTTAATACTGACTTTTCTAAAAAACTTTCTCAAATAATTAAGCAAGAAAGAAGACAGAACGCTCCCAAAATAGACGTTAATTCTGAACCATTAATGGATGTGAATGACATTATCAAAATGTTACCACACCGACCTCCATTTTTGCTGGTAGATAAAATATTTGAACTTTCAGATTCTCATGTAGTTGGCCTTAAAAATGTGACCATGAATGAACCTTTTTTTGTGGGTCATTTTCCTGGAGTTCCTGTCATGCCTGGTGTTCTTCAAATTGAAGCGATGGCACAGGCAGGGGGAGTACTTTTATTGAATACTGTGCCAGACCCACATAACTACCTTACCTTATTTATGAAAATGGATAAGGTAAGGTTCAAAAAACCAGTAAAACCTGGTGATACTTTAATTTTTAAATTGGAATTAATCTCCCCTATAAGAAGAGGTATTTGTCATATGAAAGGTATGATCTTTGCAAATGGAAATTTAATGACTGAAGGTGAACTTATGGCACAAATAATGAAACGTAAATAAATTTTTATGAAACAACCCCTTTCTTACATTCATCCTGAAGCCAAAGTAGCAAAAAATGTAGTTATTGAACCATTTACTACTATTGACAAAAATGTAGAAATTGGTGAAGGTACGTGGATCGGTTCAAATGTAACTATAATGGAGGGGTCTAGAATAGGCAAAAATTGTAGTATTTTTCCAGGAGCTGTAATTGCAGCTGTCCCACAAGATTTGAAGTTTAAAGGTGAAGATACTTTAGCGGTTATAGGGAATAATACAACAATTAGAGAGTGTGTAACCATAAACAGAGGTACTTCAGATCGTCAACTTACCAAAATTGGAAATAATTGCCTAATCATGGCCTATTGTCACATTGCCCACGATTGCTATGTTGGTGACAATTGTATTTTTTCAAATAACAGTACCCTTGCGGGTCACATTACAATTGGAAATTATGTAATCTTGGCAGGGTTGGTGGCAGTTCATCAATTCTCCACAATTGGAGACCATGCTTTTATTGCTGGTGGGTCACTAGTAAGAAAGGATGTTCCTCCCTTTGTCAAAGCAGCTCGTGAGCCTCTATCCTACGTTGGTATTAATTCTGTAGGGCTCAGAAGAAGGGGCTTTTCGTCCGAAAAAATTACAGAGATTCAAAATATATTTAGGATTCTCTACCAAAAAAAATTAAACAATAGTCAGGCTTTTGATATTATCGAAGCTGAGATGATCGCCTCTCCGGAAAGAGATGAAATTCTACAATTCATCAGAAATTCCCAAAGAGGAATCATGAAAGGCTATTTTCAAAAAAGCTAAATCAATACTATGACAAATACATCTGATATTAGAAAAGGATTGTGTATAAAATTTAATAATGATATTTATAAAATTATAGATTTTCTTCACGTCAAACCAGGTAAAGGTCCAGCTTTTGTAAGAACAAAACTTAAAAGCGTTACCTCAGGAAAAGTAGTTGAAAATACTTTTTCGGCTGGTCACAAAATAGAGGACATTCGTGTTGAAACTAATAAATACCAGTATCTGTATAGAGATGTGGATGACTATCATTTTATGAATGTAGATGACTTTAACCAAGTAGTAGTTAATATAAAATCAGTCGATAACCCTGGTTTAATGAAAGAAGGAGAAATAGTAAGTATTTCCATCAATACTGAGGACGGATTGCCTTTATCGGTTGAAATGCCCCCTAATGTTATTTTAGAAGTTACTCACACTGAACCGGGAGTTAAAGGGAATACCGCTACTAACGCCACAAAGCCAGCTTCTGTCGAATCCGGTGCGAAAATTAATGTTCCTCTTTTTATTAATGAGGGTGATAAAATCAAGGTTGATACCTTAAAAGGTAATTATCTTGAAAGAATTAAAGATTAATCTTAATTTAAAATGTATCAACCATTAAAATAACATACTTTTAGATAATTAATAAATTACAATGAGTGTACTCGTAAACAAGGAATCAAAAATTATAGTACAAGGTTTTACTGGTAGTGAGGGTACTTTCCATGCTGAACAAATGATAGCCTATGGAACTAATGTAGTTGGTGGGGTTACCCCTGGAAAAGGAGGGCAAGTGCATTTAGATAAGCCAGTTTATAATTCTGTTGTACAAGCAGTAAAGGAGGCTCAGGCAAATACGTCTATTATTTTTGTACCACCAGCATTTGCAGCTGATGCTATTATGGAGGCTGCAGAAGCAGGAATAAGAGTTATTATTGCAATTACCGAGGGTATCCCCGTATCTGATATGATTAAAGTGGTTGACTACATTAAAAAGAGGAATTGCACTTTAGTAGGGCCTAATTGCCCTGGAGTAATAACTCCAGACGAAGCAAAAGTTGGTATTATGCCAGGTTTTGTATTCAAAAAAGGTAATGTAGGAATTGTTTCCAAATCTGGTACGTTGACCTATGAAGCCGCTGATCAGGTAGTTAGAGAGGGATTAGGAATAACTACAGCCATTGGTATAGGTGGAGACCCTATTATAGGAACCTCAACAAGAGATGCAGTGGAACTCTTTATGAATGACCCTGAAACTGAGGCAATAGTGATAATTGGAGAAATAGGTGGACAGTTTGAGTCTGATGCCGCCCAATGGGCGAAAGAAAATGGTAACAAAAAGCCTATAATTGGATTCATTGCTGGTGAAACAGCCCCTAAAGGAAGAACCATGGGTCATGCTGGTGCTATTGTTGGTGGAAAAAATGATACCGCTGAAGCTAAGAAGAGGATTATGAAGTCATGTGGAATTCATGTGGTAGATTCTCCAGCCGAGATTGGTAAAAAAGTTTCAGAAGTTTTAGCACAATTTAAATGAATAAATTACTGGAAAATAAAACAGCCATCATCACAGGTGCTAGTCGGGGGATAGGGAAAGGAATAGCTTTAGCCTTTGCCGAACACGGTTGCAATGTGGCATTCACCTACAGTACTTCCGTAAATGACGCTCAAAGTTTCGTAAAAGAATTGGAAGATCTTGGAGTAAAAGCTAAATCCTATCAGAGTAATGCTGCTGATTTTAATTTGGCACAACTATTGATAAAGGATATTTTAGAGGATTTTGATAAGGTAGATGTTTTGATCAATAACGCTGGAATTACTAAAGATAATCTTTTGGTGCGGATTGATGAGAAAGATTTTGATCAAGTGATTGAGGTCAATCTTAAATCCGTTTTCAATATGACAAAAGCAATACAACGAACTTTTTTAAAACAAAGATATGGATCATTAATTCATATGAGTTCGGTAGTGGGTATTAAAGGAAATGCTGGTCAATCCAATTATGCAGCCTCTAAGGCTGGAATTATTGGATTTTCAAAAGCTGTTGCCCTAGAATTGGGTTCAAGAAATATTAGAAGTAACGTTGTCGCTCCTGGATTTATTGAAACTGAAATGACAGAGAAACTGCCGGAAGATATAGTTCAGAGGTGGCGCGATGGAATCCCTCTTAAAAGAGGTGGTTCTCCCAAGGACGTAGCCAACGCCTGTTTATTTTTGGCATCAGATTTATCAAATTATATTACTGGTCAAGTTCTCCAAGTAGATGGAGGAATGTTAACTTAAAAAAAATTAATTATGCAAAAATTACCTAAAATCGGATTACCAATTATTCTCTTCGCCTTTGTGCTTATTATTTTCGTCTCTAAATCCTCTATCAATATTGGATATGGAGAAGCGGGTGTATTGTTTAAGACCTTTGGTGGGGGTGTTGTAACAGATAAATCACCACTATCAGAGGGGTTCCATATCATTGCCCCTTGGAATAAGGTCTACATTTACAACGTTAAGCAGCAAGAATTTTTTGAAGGGAATATGCAAGTTTTGTCATCCAATGGTCTTGAGATATCTCTGGATGTATCTGTATTATATCAGCCAGTTTATAATGAATTGGGATTACTACATAAAACTAAAGGGGAGAATTATGTAAACATTGTTTTGATTCCGCAGATTCGTGCGGTAGCTAGAAGCGTTGTTGGTAGATATACCCCTGAACAATTATACTCAACCAAAAGAGATGCAATTCAAAATGAAATTTATGAGGAAACTCAAAAGGTTGTTGAAAATCAGCATATTCAAGTTAATGCAGTACTAGTTAGAGATGTTTCATTACCATTGGCAATAAAGGAAGGTATTGAAAGAAAATTAATACAAGAACAGGAGTCTTTAGAGTACGAATTTAGATTAGAAAAAGCCAAGCAAGAAGCTGAAAAACAGAGAATTGATGCAGAAGGGAAGGCTACTGCTAATAGAATTTTAAGTGCATCGATCACAAAGATGATTCTCAAAGAGAAAGGTATAGAAGCGACTAAAGCTCTTTCTACCTCTCCCAATGCCAAGGTAATTGTTATTGGTAGTGGAGAAGATGGTATGCCACTTATCTTAGGAGGTCAATAAAATTTGATTTTATATCTCATTGAAAAATTATTATATTTGCAATGTGAAAAATTTGAACCATTACATGCATTTTCTATCAACCTATCAAATGAGGTAAAGAAGATGTATTGTCTATATTTTAAACCCGTTTGAATTCAAACGGGTTTTTTTATAATATATTTTTAAAATGATAACAATTGCGATTCAAAAATCAGGAAGACTAAATGAAGAGTCTCTGAGAATGCTAAAAAAGTGTGGTATTTCTATCGATAATGGTAAAGATCAACTTAAAGCACCTGTAAGAAACTTCCCTATGGAGGTATTATATTTAAGAAATGGTGACATCCCTCAGTATTTGAGAGATGGAGTAGTGGATTTAGCCATTATAGGTGAGAATTTAATCCATGAAAAAGGAAAAGATTTGATCGTTTTAGAAAAATTGGGCTTTTC
>CENP01219375.1_pt1 | contig 15012 bp, 12 predicted proteins | sample 361281 | NCBI WGS metagenome assembly CENP01 (sample SAMEA2591122, study PRJEB7988) | marine metagenome | biome: marine biome (ENVO:00000447); feature: deep chlorophyll maximum layer (ENVO:xxxxxxxx); material: saline water (ENVO:00002010), including plankton (ENVO:xxxxxxxx) | depth 70 m
ATTTTAGTGGCATAACATATTAATTTGCAAGGATACTCGATCCTTAAATATTAATTCGGATGGCAAATATAGTTGAAAATTGTTATAAAAATCCTAGAGTTTATTATTTTCTTTTTTGTGTTCACAAATTACCTCTATTCTGAGTTAGTGGCATGGCATATAAATCCTTGTTGTGATAATAAAAAAAGTGTAATTTTGGCCACTAATTTAAGCTTCATGAATATAAGCAAAACTAAAATCGATGATCTCAATGCAGTTATCAAAATAGAAATTGAGGGCAAAGATTATGAATCAAAAGTTGATTCCATTTTAAATAATTACCGAAAAAAAGCGAACATACCAGGATTTCGAAAAGGAAATGTACCACTGGGTATCATAAAGAAACAATACCAAAAGGCTGTAATAGCAGATGAAGTTAATAAGCTAGTAAGCGAAAATTTAGAAAAATACATTAAAAAAGAAAAAATTGAATTACTTGGAAGTCCTATGCCTAAGAGTAACAATGATCTATTTGATTGGAGAGCTGAAAAAATGACATTCGAATTTGAGTTAGGTCTATCACCAAAATTTGATATCAATCTAAATGTTTTAAAAAAAGTAACTCATTATCAAATTGAACCAGATAAAAAAATGATAGAAGAGCAATTGGATTATTTAAAGAACCAATATGGGAAATTAGTAACGCGTGAAAAGGTTCAAAACAAATACGAAATTATTGCAGAACTCAAAAATGAGAATATAGGTATAAACAAAATTGGTAATTTTAAACTTGAAGAAGTAAAATCTAAAAAAGCTATTAATGAACTTAAAGCTGCTAGTGTCGGAAAAAGTTTTCAAATAAAAATCAAGGGTCTTTTTAAGGAAAGCAATACAATTAAACGCTTTACTAATTTTGATGACAATAAGTTGGAGGAAATTTCTGCAAATGAAATTACGATCGAAATTAAAGAAATAAATGAAAGAGTTCCTGCTTTATTAAATCAAGAACTTTTCGATAAATTGTATGAGAAAGGTTCAGTTAAGACTGAAAAAGATTTGAAGAGAAAAATTAAAATAGGTTTAGAAAACCGATTAAAACCACAATCAAATCAAAAACTGATTAATGATATATCTGAAACCATAGTTGAAAAGACCAAATTTAAACTTCCAGAAGACTTCCTAAAAAATTGGATTCAAAATTCAGGTAAAGAACCCCTAACAGAAAAAGATGCAATAGAAGAATTTGAAAAGTCAGAAAAAGGAATCCGTTATCAACTTATTGAGGGTAAAATTATAAAAGAAAACAATCTTAATTACACTTTTGAGGAACTTCAAAATTTTGCAAAGAATATTGTGGAAAGTCAAATGAAACAATACGGACAAAGTATTGACAAAAAACAAGTTGACGCATTGGTTTCTAAAGTTTTAACAAATCAAGAGGAAACAAAAAGGATTTCTCAGCAATTGATAGGTGAAAAGATGCTAAAATTTTATTTAGAGAAAGCACCATTAAAAAAGAAAAAAGTCGGTTTTGATGTCTTTATAAAAGAAGCTTACGGTAAAGCTTGATAATTTCATTAATTTTGATGAAAATTTAGAAAATGGACTACGGTAAAGAATTTAAAAAATATGCAACAAAGCAACATGGTATAAATGCAATGTATTATGATAAAATTGTAAGTAGTATGACCCCTTACATTATTGAAGAAAGACAACTAAATGTCGCTCAGATGGATGTTTTTTCTCGTCTAATGATGGATAGAATTATGTTTTTGGGTACCGCTATAGATGATCAGGTTGCAAATATAATACAGGCACAACTATTATTCCTGCAGAGTACAGATTCTTCTCGTGATATCCAGATGTATATCAATTCGCCAGGTGGTGGAGTCTATGCTGGCCTAGGTATTTATGATACAATGCAATTTGTAACTCCAGATGTTGCTACGATTTGTACAGGTATTGCTGCCTCAATGGGAGCAGTTTTACTTTGTGCTGGTCAAAAAGGAAAACGCTCTGCACTTCCCCATGCGAGGGTAATGATACACCAGCCTCTAGGCGGTGCTCAAGGACAAGCGTCAGATATCGAGATCACAGCCAGAGAAATATTAAAACTTAAAGACGAGTTATATCAAATAATTTCTAAACATTCTGGGCAAAGTAAAGAGAAAGTAACTGAAAACAGTGATCGTGATTATTGGATGAAAGCAGAGGAGGCTAAAAATTATGGTATGGTCGATGAAGTACTTAAAAATGCACCAGAATAAATTTTAATCCATGAGCAAGTCTGAATTAAATTGTTCGTTTTGTGGTAAACCTAAATCTGATACCGAATTACTTATTGCTGGTCTAGATGCACACATTTGTAATAGTTGCATTATTCAAGCTCATGGAATACTAGTTGAAGAGTCTTCTGAACAGGAATCAAATTCACTAAATATTGAATTAAAACCACCTAAGGAAATAAAAGCTTTTTTGGATGAATATGTTGTGGGACAAGAAGTTTCAAAGCGCGTTTTGGCTGTGGCTGTTTACAATCACTATAAACGTTTGCTTCAAGTAGATTTGAAAGAAGATGATATTGAAATACAAAAAAGTAATGTTTTGATTGTTGGCCCTACAGGTACGGGAAAAACCCTTTTAGCACAAACTATTTCAAAATTTTTAAATGTACCATTAGCAATTGTAGACGCAACAGTTTTAACCGAAGCTGGTTATGTAGGCGAAGATGTGGAAAGTATTTTAACTCGACTACTTCAAGCTGCTGATTATGATCTTGATCGCGCTCAAAGGGGAATTGTTTTTATTGATGAAATTGATAAAATTGCTCGTAAAAGTGACAATCCTTCTATAACAAGAGATGTCTCCGGCGAGGGAGTGCAGCAGGCTCTGTTAAAATTATTGGAAGGAACGATTGTAAATGTACCTCCAAAAGGTGGACGCAAGCACCCAGATCAAAAATTTATTGAATTAGATACATCGAACATCTTGTTTATCGCTGGTGGAGCATTCGACGGGATAGAGACCCATATAAATAAACGGTTAAATATTAAGGCTATAGGCTATAAAAATACCTTTGAAAAAGTACATTTCAACAAAGATGAAATATTAAGACATATTACACCTGGAGATATTAGGTCCTTTGGGCTAATACCAGAGATCATAGGAAGATTACCAGTATTAACTTACATGAGCCCATTAGATAATGTTGCATTAAGACTAATTTTAACATCTCCAAAAAATGCACTTATAAAGCAATATGTTAAATTATTCAAAATGGATAAAATAAATTTACAATTCACTCCAGGGGCATTAGATTATATAGTTGAAAAGGCTCTTCAATTTAAGCTTGGAGCGAGAGGTTTACGATCTTTGTGTGAGGCAATACTAAATGATGCAATGTACGAGCTTCCAAATACTAATATCAAAGAACTAAAGGTTACTAAGCTTTATGTTGATCAAAAGCTATCAAATGCTGAGTTTTCAGATCTTAAAATAGTTTCTTAATAATTCATTTTTAACAATTCATCCAAAATTTCCCTAGAATTAGAAAGTCTAGGTACTTTATGCTGACCACCAAGCTTTCCTTTTTGAGATAGCCACTTATAAAATAGACCTTTTCGCGCCTTATGAAGCCTTAATGGTTTTAACGTCATGTTATTATATCTTTTAGCCTCATAATCTGAGTTTTCATTTTGAAGTGCTTTATCAAAAAGTCTACAAAAAAGTGAGAGATCCTCAGGCTCTCTTTCAAATTCTATAATCCATTCATGTGCACCTTGCTTATTTTTTTCCATAAAAATAGGTCCCGCTGTGTAATTGAAAACGTTGCTTTTTGTTTGAGAACAGACTTTTTCAAGTGCTTTTTCAGCATTATCAATAATAAGTTCTTCTCCGAACACATTTATAAAATGTTTTGTGCGTCCTGTTACTTGTATTCGATATGGGGACAAGCTTGTAAAACGAATTGTATCTCCAATTTTATATCTCCAAAGACCTGCATTTGTGGTTATAACTATTGCATAATTAGTATTTAATTTAACTTCAGATAAAGGAATTATTTTACTGGAATCCTCATTATATCCATTAAAAGGAATAAATTCATAAAAAATTCCATAATCTAACATAAGAAGTAGTTCGTCTGAATCGTTTTTATCTTGAATTCCAAAAAATCCTTCAGAGGCATTATAAATTTCATAATATCGGAAATTATTTTTCGGAATTAATTTATGATACAACTTCTTATATGGTTTAAAACTAACTCCACCATGAAAGTATACTTCTGCATTAGGCCAAACTTGAGAGATATTACTTTTTCCAGTTTCTTTTAAAACATTCTGAAGTAGGACTAACATCCATGATGGCACACCTGTCAAGCTAGTTACTTTTTCAGGAATTGATTCACTAACTATTGCTTTCATCTTTGTCTCCCACTCAGGCATTAGAGAGGTCTTGTTACTGGGTGTACTACTTAATTCTGCCCAAAATGGCAGATTCTGAATTATTATAGATGAGAGATCACCAAAGTAACTGTTATTATTGTTGTATAATTCATTGCTTCCACCTAGTCTTAAAGATTTACCTGTAAGAAGTTGTGAGTTTTCATTATTATTGAAATATATACATAACATATCTTTGCCGGCTTTGTAATGACAATCTTCAAGAGCTTCATTGCTTACAGGTATAAACTTGCTTCTTGAATTGGTCGTTCCACTAGATTTTGCAAACCATTTAATTTGAGTAGGCCAAAAAATATTCTGTTTTCCCTTTCTGCACCTTTCAACATCAGCTTCGATATCCTCATAAGTATTAATAGGGATATTTTTTTTAAATACATCGTAACTATTTATCTCACTAAAGCTATATTTTTTTCCAATTTCCGTGTTTTGGGCATTTTGTAACAAATTAAATAATAATTCATTTTGAACCTCATTTGGATATTTTGTAAATAGTTCCATTTGGTGAATTCTCTTTTTGAGAATCCATGACGCAATTGAATTAAATAAGGGTATAGGCATTAAATAATCACTATATTAACGTTGTAAATTTAAATAAATCTTATTGAGTAGATGCTTCAGGGGACATTAAAAAAAATGATTACCGAATATAAAAATCCGATTAATTATTTCTTAAATATGGACAAAGGATTTGTTCATTTAAATCAGCATATTGGTAAGAAATTGAGTATTTCTCATATTGGTTCTGAATGCTTATTATGTTCACAAGAAGTTGAAATATTTAGACAGGGTTTTTGTAAATCTTGTTTTTATGAAAATCCTGCTGCAGGGGATTGGGTTATGCGTCCTGAACTTAGTAAAGCTCACTTAAATCAACCAGATAGAGATTTGGAGTACGAAAAAAAAATCCAATTACAACCCCATATTATTTATCTTGCATTGAGTAGTCATCTAAAAGTTGGTGTAACAAGAAAAACTCAGATACCAACACGTTGGATAGATCAGGGAGCACACGAAGCTATGCCTATAATTGAAGTTCCCAACAGATACCTTGCTGGTATTGGAGAGGTTGCTTTAAAAAAATACTTTTCTGACAAAACAAATTGGAGAAAAATGTTGCAAAATGAAATTACTCCTGTTAAATGGGAAGAAGCTTTTAAAAAATCGATTGAATGCTTGCCCAAAGAATTAGAGCCTTATAAAGGAACCATGCAGAGTTTAGAAAAGATTTTTTTCCCAGTACAATGTTACCCCACTAAAGTTAATAGTTTGAACCTATTGAAGAGCTCTGTTTATGAGGGAAAGTTAATAGGTGTAAAGGCTCAATATATGCTTTTTGAAGATCAAACCGTTTTTAATATTCGGTCGAATGAAGGTCAAAGAGTTAAACTTAGTTTTTTTCCTTAGACTGCTTTTTTAGAATTAATGGTCATCTCAAACAACACTTTTTTTTCTTTTTTTGTCAGGTCTCTATACCTACCGACTTTTGTATTAAGCTTTATATTCATAATTCTAATCCGCCTTAACTTAATTACTTTATAGCCAAAATATTCACACATTCTTCTTATCTGTCGATTTAAACCTTGAGTTAAAATTATTCTGAACTGATTTTTATGTATTTGTTCTACTTCACATTTTTTTGTTATTGTATCCAAAATAGGAACACCATTTGTCATATTATTAATAAACTCTGAGTTTACCGGCCTATTCACTGTAACAATATATTCTTTTTCGTGATTATTACGAGCCCTTAAAATTTTGTTTACTATATCACCATCATTAGTTAGCAAAATTAATCCCTCACTCATTTTATCTAACCTACCAATTGGATAAATCCGAGTTGGGTAATTTATGTAATCAATAATATTATTTTTTTCAACCTTGGTGTCAGTTGTACAAACAATACCTACTGGCTTATTAAATGCTATATAAACTGACTTTTCCTCATTATTTTCAACCAACAAACCATCAACTTCAACCTGGTCGCCGGCCTTCACTTTTTGGCCTAAAACAACAGCACTTCCATTAATTTTAATTCTACCCTCATTTATCAATTTATCAGCAACTCTTCTAGAACAATGACCGATTTCACTGAGGTATTTATTTAATCTAATCTCATCTTGTTTCTTTTTCATAATTATATTTCAAGTTCATCTGTAGGTTTCAGTCCGAAAGTTTTTCTAAAAATTCCTACAAACAAATAAAGTAATGGAGTGTCTAATGCAGCAACTATAATTTTAAATAAGAACCCCGAGAGAACAAGTGCCCAAAATAGTTTCCATTGTAAAACACCAAAAATACTTAAAAGACCAACTACTAAGAAAGTATCGATAAATTGAGAACTAAAGGTTGAAAAATTATTTCTTAACCAAAGCATTTTTCCATTTGTGAGCTTTTTCCAAAAATGGTAAATACGAATATCAACAAATTGGGCAATTAAATAGGCTATCATTGACGCCAAAACCGCTATGGGTGAAAAGGCAAAAACTTGATTGAAAGTATCATCATCAATTGGTGAATTTTCAATTGCTGGCACTGCATTTGCCATTAATAATATTCCCATTGAGAAAAAAGAAGCAAAAATTCCAATAATAACGACTTGGTTTGCTCTTTTCTTACCATAAATTTCTGAAATTAGATCAGTAATTAGAAAAGTAATTGGATAGGGGAGTATCCCAACAGAAAGCTCAAAAAGTTTATTTCCTAAGATATTTAAGTTTATAGGATACCAATAGAAGAATTTTTGGAAAATCAAATTAGATACAACCAAAGAGGTTATAAAAAGACCTGAAAGTAAAAAGTAAATTACCTTAGCTAGTTCTTCTTTTTTTTTGTTCATCTAATGAATAATAATTTCAAAAGGTAAAAGAGTTTGAATGTATTGTGGATCAATCTTAGTTTCCAATTTTCTCAAATTAAGTAATAACTGTTTTATAGATACGTTTTCTAAAAAATCATTATTATCATTTTTTATTGAGAGTCCTAAAAGCATATTCTCTAGACTTTCTTCAAACTTTGGGTATTCTATGACATTGAATTTTTTCAAATCTACTGTTTTTGCAGCGAAATTTATGGCATTTTCCAAGTCTCCTATTTCATCAACTAGTCCTAGGTCAAGGGCTCTTTTCCCACTCCATACTTTACCTTGAGCAAGTTCTTCAACGATATTGGGATCCAGAGAGCGTCCATTTATTACTCTCTCTTTGAAGATATTATAGGTTTTTTCAATCCCATTTTTTAGTTGTTTTTTGAATGCTTTTGTTATGGGTTGATATGTACTGTATCCAAGTGCATTAGAATGGGTTTGAACTGACTGAGCACTGATACCAACTTTATCTAACAAACCTTTCGCATTTGGTAATGTAGCAAAAACCCCTATTGAACCAGTAACACTCATGGGATCCACAAAAATATGATCTGCAGCAGTTGCTATATAATATCCACCGGATGCTGCAGTATCCCCAATAGATACAATTACAGGCTTTTGCTCTTTTAATTTCACGGTAGACCTCCAAATTAATTCTGATACTAAAGCACTTCCTCCTGGAGAATCAATTCTTATTACAACTGCTTTAATCCAATCATCTTGAGCTAATTCTTCTAAAGTTTCAACAAAAACTTCTTGGGCAATTATAGACTCAGTTCCTTGACCATATAAAATAGGACCTTTAGCAAAAACAACAGCAATTCTATCTTTAACATCATAATTATAGTAGCTTATGCTAGAATTTACCTCGTTAATTTTTAATTTATTGATGTCTTCTTTTTCCTCAAGCCCAAGACGGACTTTTATTTTCTGTTTGAAAACATCTTCGTAAATGACATCATCAACAAGCTTAGATTTTAATGCTTGTTCAGGCATTGAAATATTATCTGTTTCTATGAGTTTATCGAGCTCATCCTCAGAAAGATTTCTAGATAGAGAAATATCATCACTTAAAATTGACCATATATCATTAAGAAGGGTGGTTATTTGATATTCGTTTTCTGAACTCATTTCGTTTTGAATGAATGGTTCTACAGCACTCTTATATTTACCATGACGGACTACCTCCATTTTAAAACCATATTTATCTTGAAAATCTTTGAAATACAATACTTCAGAAGCAAGTCCTTTAAGTTCAAGTGAGCCCACGGGGTTTATGAAAGTTGAATCAGCTATAGAAGAAAGAAAATAGCCTTTTTGAGTAAAAAAATCTCCATAAGCATAAATAAATTTCCCTTTTTCTTTAAAAGCCTTTAAGGATTTTCTTATACTGTTGGTTTGAGACCACCCGGTTGTTGTATAATCAGAACGAAGACTTATGCCTTTTATTTTAGAATCGTTACCAGCAATTTTAATTGCTGAAATTATATCATGTAATCCAATTACTTTTTCACTTAATCCTAAAACATTTTGAATCGGATTATTTCTAGGAGCACGTTCTACAATAGGGATTCTCATATCCAATTCCAATATACTATTAGGGCTGATTGTTTTTATTGCCGTTGAAGTATTAACTAGGCTTGCAAAACCTGAAACCATAATCAAAACTGAAGCTAACAATAAACCAAAAGCTGTGAGTGAACCCAAAACTGATGCAAAAAAAGTTTTTAAAAAATTCATTTTATGATTATTGGTGGTGCAAATATAGGGTTTTGTAGCTTTGTAAGTATTAGAGTTTATTAATGTTAGAACCTATCATCATTTCATTAGGTAGTAACATCGGAAATAGGATCGGTTTTATTTACAAAGCATTAGCTTTGATTGAGGACCACCCTATAACGATAAGAGAATTATCAAATGTCTACGAAACACCTTCTTGGGGATTTGAAAGCACCCACTTTTATAACGCATGCGCTATTTTAAAAACCTCCTTAAAACCAAATGCATTATTAAAAATACTTTTAGATGTGGAGGACAAATTGGGTAGAAAAAGGAATTCAGAAAGAGGATACCAGGATAGAATTATAGATTTAGATTTACTTTTTTATAAGAATGAAATTATCTATTCAAAAGACTTAAAAATTCCTCACCCTAAATTACATTTAAGAAACTTTATTTTAAAACCGTTATTAGATATAGCCCCAAAATTCAAGCATCCTGTTTTACGAAAAACAATTACTGAATTAAATTATCATCAATTAGATAAAATAAAAATTGTTCAAGCAAACATTGATTTAAGTCTGCCACCAATTTTCAAATCATTCCCCTTTATATCAATTGAGGGAAACATTGGGGTAGGAAAGACGACTCTAGCTAAAATGATATCAAAAAAATATAATATTAAATTTTATTCAGAAGATTATAATTCAAATCCACATTTAGAAAATTTTTACAAAGATCCAAGTATGCACGCTTTAAGCACAGAAACATTTTTTTTAAATAATCGTTTTGAAAATGATAAAATTTTTTGGCAACAAAATAATGATAAAGTTGTTGCAGATTTTTGCTTTTTTAAATGTCTTGTTTTTGCCAAACAAAATCTTAAAAACAATGATTATGAAAGTTTTAAAAAAGATTTTGACAATAAGATGGATAAAATTAAAATTCCTAGTTTGGTAGTTCTTCTCACTAAAAACTTTAAAGAGTTAGAGCAGCAAATAAAAAAAAGAGACAGGTCTTTTGAAAAGGAAATAAAGCTTTCTTATCTTAAGAAATTAGAAAAAGGATATCACTTAATTATAAAAAATTTCGAGTTTCCAATTTTAGAATATTCGTTAGATAATATAGATTTTAATAAAAATCAATTTGAGTTTGAAAAAATTTTACGAGCAATTTTTAGGGCCTCATTTTGACATAAAAATCCCAAACAATAATCCCTGCAGCTACACTTATATTAAGAGAATGTTTTGTCCCAAATTGAGGGATTTCAATAGCTTTATTGCAATAATCAACAACTAGTTGATCAACCCCCTTTACTTCGTTACCCAAGACAAAGCAATATGACTTTTTAGGTATTGGTCTGAAATTTTCTAGGAGGGTTGCATTTTCAGTCTGTTCAACTGCCCAAACAGATTTGCCTTCACTGTTTAGTTTTTTTACAGCTTGTATTGTAGAGCTATAGTATTCCCACGATACGCTATCCGTAGCACCCAAAGCAGTTTTATGGATGTCTTTATGTGGGGGGCAAGCTGTAATACCGCAGAGTATAATCTTCTCAATTAGAAATGCATCAGATATACGAAATATTGATCCAATATTGTTTAAACTTCTGACATTGTCTAAGATTAAAATTAATGGTATTTTTTCTGAGGTTTTAAAATCTTGTATTGATTTTCGAACTAATTCTTCATTTTTTAGTTTACGCATAAATGGTATTATTAACAAAAATACACAGTCTAAGTTTTATGTTCTTATTTTAAGCCTACGTTTTTGGAAAAAATTATAAATTTCAAGTATAAATTTTTAACAAAATTTTCGTGGCAAAGGAAGTAAAAGAAACTCCACTAATGAAACAGTTTAATAGGATAAAATCAAAGTATCCTGATGTACTATTATTGTTTCGTGTGGGAGATTTTTATGAGACTTTCGGTGACGACGCAATAAAGGCATCTAAAATACTTGGTATTATTTTAACTAAGCGAGGTGCAGGGAGTTCTAGTGAAACTGAGCTTGCTGGATTTCCACATCATTCAATAAATAGTTATTTACCAAAACTCGTCAAAGAAGGTTGTCGTGTGGCAATATGTGATCAACTTGAAAATCCTAAACTAACAAAAAAAATTGTTAAAAGAGGAGTTACTGAATTAGTTACTCCGGGGGTATTGATTAATGAAGATGTTTTGGATCAAAAGAAAAATAACTATCTAGCTGCAGTTTATTTTAATAAAAAATTTGGTATATCATTTTTAGATATTTCAACGGGAGATTTTTTGGTTACCGATGGAGATAAAAATGAAATTGAGCAATTACTTCAGAATTATAATCCAAGTGAAGTATTAGTTCCAAAGCCTATGAAAAAATTTTTTAATGAGCAATTCGGTTTACAACATCCATGTTTTTACATGGAAGATTGGGCCTTTGAGATAAGTACTGCGAGTCAAAAGTTAACATCACATTTTCAAACAAGTTCCCTTGAAGGGTTTGGTATTGAAAAGGATAACGAAGGAATAAGTGCTGCTGGTGCTGTAATGCATTATCTGTCAGAAACTCAGAATGATAAATTACAACACATTAATCGAATCACTCCAATTAATAAAGGTAATTATGTTCATTTAGATAAATTTACCCAACAAAACTTAGAACTTTTTGCTCCCAATCATCTTGAAGGAGCTTCCTTAATAGATGTCATAGACAATACTCAAACAGCAATGGGAGCTCGATTGTTGAGAAAGTGGATTACATTTCCATTAAAAGAATTGAACCTGATTAAGCTAAGGCAAAATATTGTGGAAGAGTTTTTAGATAACAACAATGATTTAGAATATGTTCGCACCTCGCTTAAACAAATAATTGATATTGAAAGAGTAATTTCTAAGATAGCTACTGAAAAGATTTCCCCACGGGCATTAAATCAACTATCAAATTCGCTAGAAATAGTTAAAAAACTAAAAATTAAAATAAAAGAAGGAAAAACAAAAATTCTGAAAAAAAGGTTTCAAAATTTACCTAGTTTGGATAATTTGATAGCTTCACTTAAATCAAGAATTCATCCCGATGCACCAGTTTTAGTATCGAAGGGTAATGTAATTGCAGAGGGTTATTCTGAACAATTAGACTCCTTAAGAAGTTTGAAAAATAAGTCTCAATCTCATTTAAACGAGATGCTTGAAAGGGAAACAGATCGTACTCAAATTCCATCTCTCAAAATAGCGTTCAACAATATTTTTGGATATTATTTTGAAGTTAGAAATACCCATAAGGACAAGGTGCCAAATGAATGGGTCAGAAAACAAACTTTGGTTAATGCTGAGCGATATATTACAGAAGAACTTAAAAGTTTTGAATCAGAAATTTTGAATGCTGGTGAGCGTATTTTATTGTTGGAACAAAATCTTTTTTTAGACTTATTAAGGCTTTTACAAAACGAATTAGAAACTATCAAAGAAAATGCGTCAGCAATAGCATTTTGTGATGTTCTCAGCAATTTTGCAAAAACAGCTAAAAAGAACAATTATTCTAAACCGAATATGACTGATCACACCGACATAGATGTAAAAGGTGGGCGTCATCCTGTAATTGAAAAACAGCTTCCAATCGGAACACCATATATATCAAATGATCTAAAACTAAATCGAGAAAATCAACAAATAATGATGATAACAGGGCCTAACATGTCTGGTAAATCTGCTCTTCTTCGCCAAACAGCTTTAATATCACTACTTGCCCAAATTGGAAGTTTTGTTCCTGCAACTAAGGCTACTTTAGGTATTGTAGATAGAATTTTTACCAGAGTTGGGGCAAGTGATAATATTTCTATGGGAGCATCTACATTTATGGTTGAAATGAATGAAACATCATCTATTCTAAATAACATTTCAAAAGACAGCTTAGTTCTTTTGGATGAGATAGGCAGGGGAACAAGCACGTATGATGGAATTTCGATTGCTTGGGCTATTGCTGAATATCTTCATGAGCATCCTTTTAGACCAAAAGTATTATTTGCTACTCATTATCATGAATTAAACGACATGGCTAAATCTTACGAAAGGATTAAAAATTTTAATGTTTCAATAAAAGAGACGAAAGAAGATGTTTTATTTTTAAGGAAACTTATTCCAGGAGGTAGTGCTCACAGTTTTGGAATTCACGTAGCAAAAATGGCAGGTATGCCAAAACATGTTCTAACAGTTGCTAAAGCAAAACTCAAAGTTCTCGAAAAATTACACTCTTTAGAAAATAAAAATGGGAAAACAAAAGAAAATACAGACTTACAATTGACTTTTTTCAATTTAGATGACCCATTACTTGAGGAGATTAGAGAAGAGATTTATAAAATAGACATCGATAATTTGACTCCGGTAGAAGCATTAATGCAATTGAGTCAAATTAAAAGAAAATTGTCAAAAAAATAGAGGTGGACTCAATCATCTCTTTCAATTAAAAGATCTTTTCCAATTATCGTTTTTTGTTTGTGTTCTGTAACAATTCGATTAATTTTTTTAATTATATCTGGATATTCTTTTGAAATATTATATTTCTCGGAAGCATCTTTGTTTAAATTATAGAGTAAAGGTGGATTATGATTTTTTTTTCCTCCATAGAGACCATATTCACCTTGAGTTATATAATGGGCTTTATATTCACCAAACCTAACAGCATATAATTCATTTCCTCTGTAATAAAAAATGTGGTTCCTAGAAGACGGGTTATTTTCAAAGAGTCTTGGTCCTAAATCATAACTATCTAATTGGCGATCTTTGGGAATAGGAACCCCAGCAATGTTACTAAATGTTGTAAATAAGTCCATTGTTGAGCCAATTTGATTTATAATTCCAGGCGAAATTATTCCGGGCAGCCAGAATATTGTTGGTACTCTCATTCCACCTTCCCAAGTTGTCCCTTTTCCAGCTCGCAGAGGGCCAGCACTACCCCCATTATCCTTATATGCAGTCCATGGTCCATTATCGGATGTAAAAACAACAAGTGTATTTTTGTCAAGACCCTCATGTTTCAAAGTTTTTAATATTTCACCAATTCCATAATCGATTTCCTCAATCACATCACCGTAGAGACCTCTAGAACTTTTACCTACGGCATCTTTTGATGCAAAAAGTGGAATGTGAGGTAAATTGTGAGCTAGATATATAAAAAAAGAGTTGTCATTATTTTCTTTTATAAATCTAATTGTTTCTTCAGAATAGCGGCGAGTAATATTATTTTGGTTCGCAGGTCGTTCAATCACTTTTTCATTTTGAATTAAAGGCACTTGAAAGTTTTCAATAATATAATTTTCAGGGTTACTCATAAAATTGTTGTAGCCACCTTTTTTTCTCATTATATCTTCTGGTACATCCATATCATTTGAATATGGAATACCATAATAATAATCAAACCCGTGATTAAGAGGTAAATATTCTTCTTTATGACCCAAATGCCATTTTCCAATACAGGCAGTCTTGTATTTAACTTGTTTTAATTGTTCTGCTATTGTGATTTCATAATCTGGAAGGCCATTCTTTGAGTCTGGAAACAAAACTCTAGCTTTACTGCTTGTCATTCCACTTCTTATCGCCAATCGCCCGGTAAGTAGCGCAGCTCTACTCGGAGTGCACACGCTTGATCCCGCATAAAATTGCGTCCATTTTTGTCCCTCAGAGGCCATTTTATCAAGATTTGGTGTTTTTATTGTAGGATTCCCAAACGAACTTAAATCACCATAACCTAGATCATCAGCAAATATTACAATAAAGTTTAAGGGTTTATCAATATTTTGCGCAAATAGGTTATTTGACAAAAAAAATAAAATTGAAATTAGAATTGATCTAGAAATTAACATTTAATTTTTTGATTTATTAAAGACAATTTAAAATTAAATTCAATTATTTGGTTTAAAAAGTGTCTCAATATTTAGTAAAAAATAAAATTATTTTACATTTACACACCGAAATGCGAAAGTAGCTCAGGGGTAGAGCATCACCTTGCCAAGGTGAG
>CENP01028194.1_pt1 | contig 15006 bp, 13 predicted proteins | sample 361281 | NCBI WGS metagenome assembly CENP01 (sample SAMEA2591122, study PRJEB7988) | marine metagenome | biome: marine biome (ENVO:00000447); feature: deep chlorophyll maximum layer (ENVO:xxxxxxxx); material: saline water (ENVO:00002010), including plankton (ENVO:xxxxxxxx) | depth 70 m
GTAAGGTAGTTTTGAGACTCATTTGCAAAGCGTTTTCCAGATTTATTAACCGTATAATTACCAGGAAGAGACTTTTCTACTTCACTTAATCTTGGGAACTCTTCATTTGGAGCTTTTACAGTTGTAACCCACCATGCTTTATCCATAAACTTTAGTTGAGCTCCTATAGCTTCTGCAGCTTTAATGGGATCACCAGTGTTAGTTTTAGGTTCACAGCCCCAATCAGAGTTAGTTGGCTTGGGAAGATATTTTTCTCTCATTTCTTGATTTTGACCAAATCCCCCCGAAGCAACAATCACTCCTCGCCTAGCTTGAACTTTGATCAATCTACCATCCTTTTGAATAATTGCGCCTATAACTTTGTTATCTCGTAAAATAAATTCCTGCAACGCTGCAGATCTCCAAATGGGAATATTTCTTTTTTTTATTGATGCGAATAATCGAGTCACTGAGGCAGCACCAAAAGCAAGTCTTCTCGACCTTTTTCGCTTAATCCTCCAAGAAAAATCTAACCAATAAGTAAGAAAAATTTTTGCAAATAATCGAAACCATCCTGGGGACTGAGTAGTAAATGCATGTGATTCCTCAAAATTCACTCCATATCTACCAAAAACAATGGTTTGCGGGCCAGAAGGATGTAGATTATCCACATCATCTCCCAACACATCTGCTGAAACTGGAAGAGGTTCTAGAGCACGATTTCCTAATTTCACTCCCGGAGCATCTTGGAAGTAATCTGGATAGTGTTCAAGGCTTGTATATCTTGCATCGGTATGATCTTGCATAAATTTAACCATCTTTGGCCCCTGATCAAGGTAAGCATCAATCAATGGCTCATTAAATTCATCTGCTGGAATTGTAGCTTTCAAGTAATCTTTAGCTTCAGAAATTGAATCTTGCGCGCCCTTTTCTTTTCCAAGATGGTTATCAGGAATCCATATAACTCCTCCAGAGGTGGCACTTGTTCCTCCAATGAGATGACTTTTCTCAATAACCAATACTTTTGCAGGATTTGAAATGTCGGCAGTTAATGCAGCTGTTAACCCACCGCAGCCACTGCCAATTACAAGCACATCAAATATTTCATCAAACTGTTCTGACATAAATATAATCCTACACAGTATATTCTTTACGTTGTTCTAATTTTTTTGGAACATTCCCTCTATCAACATAAAATTGGTCATACCACTCTCTGAGTTTATGTAATGGGCCATCACCGTCGCATAGTAAGGGATTGTCTACTCTAAATTTATTATGCCAAATATCAACATCTTGTTTAAAAGATAATTGTGTCATTTCGGTATATTCACCAACAACAGCCTTATTCTCCTCCTCACTTAAACCAGGGATATTTTGAACTTTTACCCCATGACGAAGCATAAAACTGTCTTTATCGATAGGAACATGACTTACCAATTGAATTGAGCTATGAGAAAACCCAGCGGCCTCATTATCAATTGCAGCGATCATATACGCAGGGCCATAATATGTAGCAGAGGATCTCAACTCTCCTCCTTCTCCGAATTCTGAACCCTCATCATTATCTGCATTCATAATTTGAGTTAACATATGACCTTCAAAAATATTTTTAAAAAGATGTGGTGGCTTTAAACCGTGAACAGTTATGAAATGAGCTTTGTCAGACATATTATCTATTAATTCACGGCAATTAATATTAATTATATTTTCTTCAATCACCCAGTCTGACCAATCAGCTGCAAAAGCAGCATCCTCTCTGGGAATAATTTCATCTTCTTGGGGAGGAAATCCCTCAGGATCATTCCATATAAAAAGTAAATGGTTTTCTTCACAAACAGGCCAACTTCTAATCCTTGCATTTTTTGGAATTTTTTTAGCATAAGGTATATCTAAGCACATTCCTTCTGCACCCCAGCCCCAATCATGATAAGGGCACCTTACAACATCTCCGTCCACTTTTCCCATCGTTAAGTCACCGCCCATGTGAGGGCATGTGGCCTCAAGAACGACCGCATCACCCTTAGAGTTTCTAAAAACTACAATGCGCGTACCAAAAGCCATGATTGCTTTAGGTTTATCATCAAAAGAAGTGCTCAACCCTAAACAATGCCATCCTCTAGCATATCTATCAGGAGGAGGCGTTTGATCTATTTGTCTAAGTGGTATTGAATTCATAAATGTTCCCTTTTATTTAATTAAAGCATTAGATTTTCAGTTTCAACTCCAAGAAAACTTGAACCATAATCCATTGCAAATGGATCAGAGATATTTGCAACGTGGACCTGAGTCATCATAATGTCCAAAAACTTGTCAGTAATCTCGCTGCCTTGATAAACAGTTGAACCTCCGCTTGCCTTCACTAACTTTAGAGCACCGGCAACGCATCTATCATTTACAGTGCTTACTTGATATCGATATCTAACCCTATCATTGATATTAATTTCTTTAGATTGATTGGCTGAATCCATCATAGATCTCATATTTGCTTCAATGTTATGCCATAGCTGATCTATCTCAGTTGAAATTTCAGATGCTAAAGTTAATGTTGCAGGATTTGTTTTTGCTTCAACTCCAAAGCTTGAAACCCTCTCTTTTGCTCCATCGATAAATGCATCTAATGCTCCTCTATAAGCGCCTAAAGCAGGAATAGCCACTGCATGTGTAAAAATCTGCCCAAATGGAACTTTATATAAAGGACCTTCATTAGTCTTGTCGGGATTATTATTTGCAAATGCATCTTTTAAATAATGAATCCTGTGGGCTGGGACAAAGATATTATCTACTTTAATTCTTTTGCTTCCAGTGCCTTTTAAACCATATGTATGCCAATTATCTATGATTTCGTAGTCTTCTCTTGGTATAAGTAATGTTACAAAGCTATCAAGGCCTTTTGAGGGATCAAGAATAGCTCCACCAAAAAACCAATCGCAATGGTCACTCCCTGAAGACCAATCCCACTCACCAGAAACAATAAAGCCTTCTCCCTCGGGTTTAGCTAATGCTTTTGGAGCATAAGAGGAAGAGATAAGGACTGAGTTATCCTCACTCCATACTTCATCTTGAGCTTTTTCATCAAAAACAGAAATTTGCCAGTTATGAACCCCTACAGTTGCATATACCCATGCAGATGGCATACATGCCTCTCCTATGATAGATGTAACTTTGTAGAAAACAATTGGATCCATCTCATATCCACCCCATCGTTTAGGTTGAACAATTTTAAAAAAACCAAGATCCTTAAAATCTTGTATAGTTTCATCTGTAAGTCTTCGTAATTTTGCAGTTTCTTCTGCCCTGCTTTTAAGGATGGGCTTTATGTCATAAGCTCTTTTATATAAATCTTCTGCTGATGGAATTGTGTTTTCTGTCATCCTATTAAGCCCTCAATAATTAATAATAAAAAAATATGTATATCAATAATATACATATAGTTTATTTTTTCAAAATTATAAATATCTCGAATAACTTTAAAGGAGGTAAGTATGAACTTTTTATAAATTGGACTGTCATAGTAATAAGTTGGTTAAAATTTTCCTCTAAAATTTTCCCTAAGGCCAACCAGAGCGGGTTAGCCATGCCCGCTTGCTCTTTTAGATCAAACTTCTACTGAAGATTGGGACTAGTATTAATATTCTGAATTTCTTTGATTACTCCCTCCCAAATTAGCCACTCTTTAGTATTTAAATTAGCTGCATATTCAGCGGCTCTTAACATAGCAATGGATTCAGCATCTTCCCCATATTGAGAAATAAGATCAATAGCGATTTGATAATTGGAGTTTTGAGAATTCATTTCAATAGTATTTTTATGAATGTATTTCCTTCACAAGGCTTCATAGACAGGGTATTTTAAACATATCAAATTATAAGTAAAAATTTAATGAACGTTTACTGGTTGCAAGATTCAAAAACTGGGCATCTTAAACAGGTGCAGGCTCTTGTAGATCAACTCAAAAAAGAGATAGAACTCTCGATAACTTCAATTAATTATTCTAATCAAGAAAGTTTGTCAGAAATACTTTCTTACAAGAATCAATTTGATGGCCCAATAATACTGATAGGTGCCGGTCACGATGTTTATTCAAAAATTCTTCAGGGGAAAAAATACTTAGAAAAGCGCACTGATCAGAAAATATTTTCAATTGCTGTGCTTCGTCCAAGCTATAAACTAAATTCCTTTGATTTAATTGTTGCTCCAGAACATGATTTTCGTAAAAGACATTCTCCTAAAAATGTTATTTTATTTAAAGGCTCTCTAGCAACGACATCTCATACTCCAATTGATGAAAGTAAGGCAATAATAGCTATTGGAGGGCTAAGCAAGCATTATAAATTTGATCAAGAAATTTTAATGAAGCAACTTCACTATATTTTAAACCTGTATCCAAAACATAAATTTAAAATTTTTAATTCACGCAGAACCCCTGATTCGCTCAATATAAAGTTAAGAAATGAGCTTAGTAATTATCCTAACACAAAATTTATTCACTTGAATTCACCTGAGTCTGATAGATTTCAAGTAAGCCTGAATGAGTCAGCGTTGAAGTTTGTGACGCCTGATAGTTCAAATCTTGTATTCGAAGCGCTATCTGCTCAAGGGCAAACCTATTTAATACAAATAGAAAGCTCTAAATACAGACGGATTTTTGGCAGCAAGAAAATAAGAGAGTCGATGCAAGAGTTAGTTAATTCAAAGAGAGTTGGTGTAGTAAGTATATTATATAAAAAAGGAGGTATAGATATTTCTAAAATTGAAAGGCCCTCTCCGCATTTCGAACCTTTAGCAGAAGTTGAAAAGGTATCCTTCTCTATAATGAAATTTATAAATCATCAAGAATGAAAATTGCTCATTTGGTATCAAGCAAAATCTTTGCAGGAATTGAACAACATGTTTATGAATTATCATCATTCATGTCCGATGTATCTGATCAAATCATTATTTGTGATGAGGAAATACATCATCATATGGATGGAATAAAAACCACTGCTTTAAATATCGGGTCAAGATACTCCCCTCTGAATACATTTAAATTAATTAAGTTTCTTAACAAAAATAATGTTCCTATTTTGCATTGTCATGGTGCTAAAGCTAGCACCATAGGGAGAGGAGTAAAGATTTGTAGCAGTATTAAAGTTGTGTCAACAATCCATGGCCATAAAAAAAATAATAGTGCATTTACAAATGTAGACGCTGTTATAAGCGTCAATAAATTACTTAGTAAAAATATCCCTAATAGCACATATATCCCTAATTGGTTTAATCCAGCGCATGCAGGAGAACGATCTTCTCGAAGTGGACCCATAATTGCTATTGGCAGGCTTGAAAAAGTTAAAGGCTTTGATCAGCTTATTAAGAGTTGGATTAATATCAATGAATGTTTAGAAATTATCGGGCCTGGACCAGAAGAAGCAATGCTTAATCAGCTCATCCAAGATTTGAATCTTCAGGATCGCATTCAAATTATTACAAATTTTGATTATCACTCTATTGAAAGTAAATATAAAACAGCTAGCGGACTCATTGTATCCAGTCTCAGAGAGGGAGGTCCAAGGGTTGTGCTAGAAGCCATTAATCATGAAATACCAGTTCTTGGATCAAGGGTTGGAATCATTCCTGATTTGATTCCTAACGAATGCTTGTCAGAGCCTGACAATCAAGAAAGTTTACAAATTCTGCTAGAAGAAATGATTCCTCTGTTACCTCAATTAAATATGGAAGGTATCAAGGCAGCTTTAATTGAAAATTACTCAGTTGCAAATTCTGCTAAGAAAACTAAAGAAATTTATGATGCTTTGCTTACAGCCAGCTCATAAACATTCATCGTTGCATTGACCAAAGACTCTTTTGTAAATTGTTCGGGTATAGATTCAGGGGGTGGAGTTACTAAAACTTGATCGATTTGTTTGGCAAGTGTCTCTACATTTCCATAATCAACCAAGCCAATTGGATTAATAGACTGAATTGATTCTTTAACGCCGCCTCTATCCCAACCCATGACATGACTCCCGCAAGCAGCCGCTTCAATAATTGTTCTACCAAATGGTTCAGGCTTAGATGATAAATTCATAACGATATTTGAAATTTTATAAACATCGGCAATATCTGATCGAGCACCACAAAAAGTAATATGCTCAGTAAGATTTTTTTGTTTAATCAGTTTGTTTAAAGAATTGAAATAGCTTCTTTTGTTTCGTGCGACTGGACCTGGGATAATGCCATGAAACCTTGATGTGTCTATATAAGAAAAAAGATCAATAAAACTCTCTATACCTTTCCAACTAGTTATTCTACCTGGCAGATTGAGAATAATTTTATTATTTGTTTGGGGGAACTCATTAAACCAAGTCTTTTTCCATTCTTGACTTAAAGGTGATCTATTGAATTCTTGGAGATCACATCCTCGATATATTAAATGTAAATTAGATTCATCTACAGAATAGTTTTTTTGGATATATTTTTTTACAGTTTGAGAAATGGCGATAATTTCATCTGCATAAGACATAGATTTACTATAAAAAGGCTTGCTGTATAAGCCATGAAATGTGGAGATAATAATAGGTTTTTTATCCTGAAAATTTTTTAGTGCAAAATAGTTTATCCATGCAGGAAACCTTGATCGGACGTGAACTATGTCGGGCTGAAACTCGGAATAAATTTTATTTAAATTACTGATCTGCGTTAAAGCTCTAATATTTTTCTTTGCTATGGGAAGTTCGTAATGCTTTGCACCATGTTCATGCAATAAATCTACTAATTGTCCTCCAGCTGAGATAACTGCAGAGTCATGGCCAAGTTTTATAAGATGATCAGAAAGATCTACTGTGCCACGCTCAACACCACCAACTTTCAGTTCGGGTAGTAGTTGAATGATTCTCATAGATTATTCGTATCGCAGGGCTACAGCTGGCTCTAATTGTGCTGCTTTCCTTGCAGGCCAAATACCAAAAAATAATCCAACACATGCCGAAAACATGACAGAGCCCAATATCGCTGAAAAAGGTATGGTGAAGACCCAATCTTGAAAAACTGTTACTAAGAAATATAAGCTAGAGCCAAAAATGACACCGATAATACCACCGATAATACATAGAGTTACTGCCTCAATAATGAATTGAAGTAGTATTGCTTGTTGGGTTGCACCTAATGCTTTTCTTAAGCCTATTTCTCTTGTCCTCTCTGTTACAGAAACAAGCATAATGTTCATAACGCCAATTCCGCCAACCATAAGACTAATACCAGCAATGCCAATCAATAAAGCTGAAAAGATTGCGGTAGCTTGTTTTTGCAAATCAGTAAACTGTGACCAATCATTAATTCTAAAATTGTTTTCCTCGCCTGGACCTATGTCATGCTCTCTTCGAAGAACTCTTTCAATAGAGATCATTGCCTCTTCAGGGGTATAGGTGTTTGGAACTTCCACACGAATTGAATCAACTCTATCTCTTCCAAAGACTCTATCAGATGCCGTTAACAAAGGTATATAAATTTGCTCATCAGGATTAGACCAGCCTGTAGATCCCTCAGATTTAGTCACTCCAATGATCTTAAAAGTCACACCCCCAAGGTCAATCTCGTGCCCAACTAAAGCCTTGGAGGATGTTTTGAGCTCGGTGCCAACACTTGAACCAATAACTGCAACTCTTTTCCTAGCCAGATCATCTCTTTTAGTAAAAAAAGCTCCTTGATCAATTTCATAACCTTGAATGCTAAGATAAGATTCTCTGGCACCAATAACTGAAATGCTAATACTTTCATTTTTATATTTAAGAGATTTGCTACCTCGAATTTCTGGGGACACCCTCCATTTTATCTCCTCGTCTTTAATTAATGCGTCAGCATCAGAAATTGAGAGTGGTGCTGCGCTTATTTTTTGACTGCCTCTGCCACGGGATGGGTATACTGATAATGTGCGTGCAGATAAGTTAGTGATTGAATCGTCGATTGCTCTTTGGGCACTTGATCCAATTCCAACCATGGCAATAACTGACGCAGTGCCTATAACAATAGCAATGGTCGTCAGAAGAGATCTCAATAAATTAGCTCTAATAGAGTCTATTGCTGTAGAAATGGATTCTTGGAATACCATCTGTTAACCAAACCTTCCTTTTACTCTTTCAGAAAATTTTTGCTGATATTTAATGAGTCCTTCGCTTGGAAGAACATATACAACCTCATCAAACTCTATGCCTTGTTTGACCTCAACATAATTCAGATCTGTTTTTCCAACTTTTACCCAAGTAGGTATTGCTCCTTTCTTAGTTTTTTTAAGGACTATGTATGCATCAAAATTTTCACCTTCAACTTTTTTAGTTAAAAAATCATTTAACTCATCTTCTTTGATCCCAAGCAATGGAGCAACTGATCGAATGTCCTTTCGTGTTCTCAAAGAACCTGCTGGCAATGCCAAAGCAACTTCTTCATTTAAAATTTCAATCTCAACATCAGTGTTCATCCCTATAAGAAGTAAGTTGTCTTGATTTTCAATGTCTATAAGCACTGGAAATGTTGTAACATTTTGATCAATTTTTGACATAGGCTCGATCTTAGAAACCACTCCTACAAATTTTCTATCTCTGTATGCTGAAACTTTTAATGTAACCTCTTGACCAATTGTAATCTTGCCAATATCTATCTCATCGATTAATGCTCTAACCCTAACTTTATTAAGGTCTGCCATCTCCATTAATAATGTTCCGCCACCTACAGCCGAAGTTGGAGAAGTGATCACTTGGCCTACTTCAGCTGGTCTACTTATAACAGTTCCAGCAATTGGTGATCTTACACTTGTATCATCTAATGCTATTCGAGCATTTTCTAGAAACACTTCTGCTCTCACTTGCTGGGCTCTTGCTGAGGAGAATGACTCCTGAGCATCTTCAAATGATTTATCAGAAATATTACCTTTATCATGAAGTCTTTTGGAGCGCTCAAATTGATTTTTAGCATTGCTCAAACGCACTTTAGCAACCTCAAGGTCTGCATTAGCTTGAGCTAAAGTATTTGTTGGAGTTCTCTGATCTATTCTGGCTAAAACCACACCCTCATCCACATAATCTCCAATTTCAGCTCCCAAAAAAAGAATTTGGCCAGATGCCTTGGATTTAATTTCAATTGAGGAGATGGCCTCTACCGTTCCAGAGGCCTCAACAGTAAGCTCAAGCTGTTGAGATGCTGCCTCTTTTAAAGCGTAGAATTTAAATTCCTCTTCTTCTTTACCACCACAACTAACAACCAATGCCATGGATAAAATAATACTGAAAGTTTTGGTTATTGAGTGCTTCATGATTTTTCCTTTCTAGTGTCTGATTCTATCAAACCATCCTTAATAAATATTGTTCTTTGAGCTTCTGCAGCTACTTCGTTCTCGTGAGTTATTAAAATAATGGTTTGGCCTTGTTGATGAAGGTTATGAAAAAGCTGCATTACATCATGCCCAGTTTGACTATCTAAGTTTCCAGTTGGCTCATCAGCAAATAGAATAGAAGGGTTATTAACCAAAGCTCTAGCTATGGCAACTCTTTGCTGCTGCCCTCCCGAGAGTTCAGATGGTTGATGATCCATTCTTGATTCAAGCCCAACTTGAGAGAGAGCATTCTTACCTCTTTTAAGTTGATCGTCCTTGCCTGCTCCTGCATATTTCAAAGGCAACATAACATTATCAAGAGCACTGTTGCGTGCCAACAAATGAAAATTTTGAAATACAAATCCAATTTCTTTATTTCTGATGCCCGCAAGCTCATCACCTTCAAGCGTACTAACTTCTTTGTTATTAAGATGGTATGTGCCATCTGTTGGGCTATCAAGACATCCGATAATATTCATTAGCGTTGATTTACCTGATCCTGATGGGCCCATAATTGCTATAAATTCACCCTTTTCTATCCCAAAACTCACGCCTCTTAAGGCTTCTACGGTTTGCGTGCCCAGTAAGTAGTGTTTGGTAATATTCTTAACGTCTATAACATTCATGCTTTCTTACATAAAAATACAGGTATCTCTCTAGAGGTATTACTCTGGTAGGTTTCATAGTCGGGATAAAATGAACAAATTAATGGCCATAACTCATCCTTTTTCTCTTTAGACACCTCTGCTGCTAGATAGTTCCCATGCCCATCAATGGTGGTGATTTTTACTGCTGGGTGAGCTTTGACATTGAAATACCAATTGGGATTCTTTGGCATACCTCCCAGAGAGGCAACCAGTATTGGCATATTGTCTTGATGAACATAAATTAAGGGGATATTTCTTATTTTATTAGATTTAGCACCCTTGGTTTCGACAACCATTATTGGAAAACCACCCGGCCATTTATTCCATAATTTACCTTTACTGAGCAAAAATATATAGGCTTGGAATTTAGCAAAATATTTAATTATTCTCTTTGCGGTTTTCGCTTGCTTTGTAGTATATTTTTCAGACATAATTATAAATATGTAAAGTTTACTTTACATTAAAAACTATCCGATAAAAAGCTCGTAGGGTTTTTAATGATAACTAGAAGGAATAATGCTTATCGATTAAGCTTCATTCGAATGAAGCAATTCCGGTTTGAAAATTGCCAAGAATCAGTGCATGTAAATCATGAGTACCCTCATAGGTATTTACAGCTTCAAGATTCATAGAATGTCTGACAACATGGTACTCATCAATAACTCCGTTTCCTCCATGCATATCTCTTGCCAGCCTAGCTATGTCTAAGGCCTTGCCACAGTTATTACGCTTAATAAGTGAGATCATCTCTGGAACCATTTTATCTTCATCAATCAACCTTCCAACACGAAGGGCAGCCTGAAGACCAATAGTAATCTCTGTTTGCATGTCAGCTAATTTTTTTTGAATCAATTGCTTACTAGCCAAAGGATTGCCAAATTGCACTCTATCTAATGTGTACTGTCTAGCTGCATGCCAACAAAACTCAGCCGCACCTATAACTCCCCAAGCAATTCCATATCTGGCTAGATTTAAACAAGTAAATGGACCTCTAAAGCTCTGTGCTAAAGGCAATACATGATCGTCTGGGATAAAAACATCTTCCATAAAAACTTGGCCAGTGATAGATGCACGAAGTGCAAACTTCCCACTCATGGGTTTTGCTTCAAGCCCCTTAAACTCCTTTCTAGCAATGAAGCCTCTCAAAACTCCTTGCTCATCTTTAGCCCATATTACAAATACGTCTGCAATAGGTGCATTGGTAATCCATGTTTTTGATCCATTTAATTTATACCCACCCTCCACTTTCTTGGCTCTTGAAAGCATGCTACCTGGGTCTGAGCCGGCATCTGGTTCTGTCAAACCAAAACAGCCAACAAGTTCACCTGTGGCCATTTTTGGGAGTAATTCTTCTTTTTGCTCCTCTGAACCAAAATTATAAATTGCATACATCGAAAGCGATGACTGTACACTAAAGGCAGATCGATAGCTGGTATCAACTCTTTCAATTTCTCTTGTAATTAAGCCATAGGCAACGTAATTAATCCCGGCACAACCATAACCTTTTATTGTTGCTCCTAAGATACCAAGCTCACCCATCTCCTTCATAATTTCAGGATGAAAAATCTCATTTCTGTTTGATTCTACAATCCTAGGCATTAAAGATTTTTGACAATATTCTCTAATATTATCTCGAATCATTCGCTCTTCTTCTGAGAGTTGATCATCAAATTTAAAAATATCTTCCCAATTATTTTCCATAAGTCTTTTACCAAAAAAAAAGCCTGACACTTAATCAGGCTCTTAATTATATTCGAGAATTAGAATTTATAGTACAAATCCATGCCTATTGTTCTTGGATGACCATAAAAATCTAAAGTTAACTGACCAAAACCAGGCCCAAATGGAATCATGTTAACCACATAAGATGCATCATTTAGATTTTTGATCCAAAATGTAAGATCTAAATTATCCATTGGACTCGTCATTAATCTAAAATCAGTAATATTTCTTTCTTCAACATGAGTTAAAGCAGATCTTGGGTCTGAGCTACTATAAGGAAATGCATTGTGCTCACCCACTCTTGAATGATCTAATCTTACTCGGTAATTACCAAAATCTTTCTCCAATGAAGCATAGATCATGGTCTCTGGAGCATATGGAAATAATTCAGGAGCAAATCCATCTGGAGCAATAACTGATTCAGTATACTTGCTGTCTAAGCTTCCATAATTTAAGCTGAATTGAGTAGTATCATTGAGCAATGCTACCATTTCTAGCTCAAAGCCAGATTGCTCAGCTGAATTATTGAGAACTACAGATGCTGCAGCCTGTTCAGCAGTAAAGTAGGCAACCTGCATATCTTCGTGCTCATTATCAAAGTATGCAGCATTAATTGAAACCCTATTATCCATGTATCGCCCTTTTAAACCAAACTCGATTGATTCAATAAGCTCAGGACCATATCCTGCTCCAGCTTGGATTGGGTTTGAAGCCTCAGTGTTATAACCTCCAGCTTTGAAACCATCGGCAGCTTTAGCATAGATGTTCGTTGAATCACTAAGCTGATGAGAAAGGATAAAGGTATTACTTGTGTTGCTATCACTGCGTTTTTGATCAACAGTCCAAAAACCTGAATAGGAGGCATAACCTTTTTTGTCTTCCTCAGTTTTTCTTGTTCCTACTGTAATATCAGTTTTATCACCAATATCAAATGTTGCTTGAGCGTAAAAAGCACTTGCATCACCCCCGCCTGAATACTTCTGGTCAATAGCAAATCCGCCAAGAAATCCTGATTGAGGGTTATCAGTAAATGCATCATCATCAAATTGATAGTAACCAGCTACATAACTCATAAAATCATTAGAGCCTGTTAACTGCAGTTCGACAGTTTTAGATGAGTAATTAGTGTGTCTAGCAGTATGGAAAATATAATGAGGAGTCCCATCCATATCTAGTTGATCGTTCCAGTCAAGTTTTCGATCAGCCAAAGTGAGCTTAAGTTCACCTATACCTGTTTGACGAGTAATTTTTAAGTGGAATCCTTCAACTGTAGATGTTTCGTACATTTCATTATCTAAAGATGTATATCTATCTCTTCCTAACCTGTCATAAAAATGAACAGGGGCCACCCAAAGTCCTCCTGTTGCTGGCGAAGGACCAAATCCAAGCGCTCCAGCCCACCAGTCAGCCATATTTCCTAATTGAGGATTAGGAGGAGTATTGTCTTGATCTGTCCAGTCAAATGAGAGATCTACCTCAGTTTTGTCACCTGCATAATATAATGAAATCTTAAAACCTCTTGAGTCAATTACATCTAGCTCCTTTGTTATAGGGTTAACATTATTTGGAACTACACCAGGCTGTGAAGCAGGTTGATAGGGACCAGAATTATTTTTTACAAATCCATCTCTAGTTTTATTATGTAATACAATCTTAGCAAAGATGTCTTGTCCAATTTCATAATCAGCGATTAGACGGCCTTGTTTTAATCCATAGTTACCAAGAGTTAATGCGCCTGAAACACCAGCGCCAGATGGCTTTTTGCTTATAAAATTAACTGCTCCAGCAAGAGTATTCCTTCCATAAAGTGTTCCTTGAGGCCCTCTAAGAATTTCTACTCTCTCCAAATCAACTAAATCCCATATACCACCTTGAGTTTTTCCCATGTAGACACCATCAACATAAGTCCCTACGGATGGCTCCCAGGTTATTGCAGGGTTCATTGCCACACCACCACGGATAGCTAATGATGCCCCTGTATTATTAGCTGGAGCAGGCAGAAGCATTACATTTGGAGCAATACCTTGCAAATCAACCACATTTTTGATGTTTAAATCCTGAATAGTTCCTGCCGTTACAGCTGTAACTGCGATAGGTGTGTCTTGAAGTGATTTTTCAGTTTTTTGAGCTGTTACAACGACTTCTTCAAGAACTGCATCAGCGAATAATGACACAGAAAAAAGGGTTAAAGGCAGCGCAAAAAACGTTAATTTAAGATTATTCATAGTGTCCCCCGTACTTTTATGAATGTTGCTACCTATAGTAGAGCAGAATTTATTAGTATATGTCTAGTTTTTTTACAAAAAAATATTCCTAAACCTTTTCAATCCGCAGGATTCCAAAGCGCGGAGAAGAAAATCCAATATCTGCTTTGTAAAGAATTGCGGAGGCAATTTCTATCATTTTATTACTATTTCCACAAATAATTATTAACGGTAATTGATCTTGATATTGATAGGTAAAATCTAAAATTTCAGCATCAACATCATTATGTTTTGTTCCATGAAGATCTAAATGAGATATTCCTTTTTCAAGAAAGATTTTCATTGCTAAAAAGCATTTAAGTTAGGATAAGTTTGTATTTACTGTCATCACATCCATTCGGCGAGCATTATGATGATTGTAATCGTATACAATTTCGTCTCCTAGGCTTAGGTTAGGAAATCGTTTAAACAATTCTTTTAACATTACCTCAGTTTGAGAGCGAACCAACGTTACCCCAATGCAATAATGAGGTCCCTGCCCAAAAGAAATGCTTTTATCATGATCTCTTTGAATGTTAAATTTGCGTGGATCATTGTAGATAGATGAGTCCATGCCGGCCGTGCTAGTTATAAGCTGGACCATTTGTCCTTTTTTTACATGATTACCATTAATTTCTAAATCTTCTGAGGCATATCTTGCTAAGCCTGTTTTACCAGATGATTCATATCTCAAAGTTTCAGATATGGCGCCTTGAACAAGGCCCGGATCATCTTTAAGTGATTCAAACTCTTCAGGATGTTGTAATAAATTTTTAATTAGGTAGCTGTGCAAATCAACTGCCGTATCTGAGCCAGCTCCAAGGACAGCTCCAACCAATGCACACATTTCTAGGTTTGATAGCTTAGAGCCCTGGTCTTCAGCGAGAATTAAAGTAGATAAAAAATCATCCCCTGGATTGGCTCTCCTCTCATCGATAAGCTCATTAAGCAATGCTAATCCTTCAGGCACTCCCTTGATAGCATCTTTTCTTTCATCTGGAGTAAGCATAGGATTAATTCCTCTAACCACTCCATAGGCCAAAGAATCAAAAATAGGGAATTTATCTCTTGG
>CENP01037144.1_pt1 | contig 14992 bp, 13 predicted proteins | sample 361281 | NCBI WGS metagenome assembly CENP01 (sample SAMEA2591122, study PRJEB7988) | marine metagenome | biome: marine biome (ENVO:00000447); feature: deep chlorophyll maximum layer (ENVO:xxxxxxxx); material: saline water (ENVO:00002010), including plankton (ENVO:xxxxxxxx) | depth 70 m
AAAAATATCATTTTAGCATTTGGAAATAAAGAATTTAATAATTCTTTGATAGAGCTAAAAGATCATTTTAATTTTAATCTACAAGTAATCGATAATTTAAAAGATATTAAAAACCTTAAAAACTATAATGGATTAATAATTCATGAGGATGCGTTAAGTGAAAATGGTATTAAAGAGATATTAAAAAACAAAAATGTTAATAAAATTATTTTTTATAGTTCAAAAAAATTAAATGGTTTGGAAAATATTGAAAGATTATCTTTACCAACTTCTGTAGATCAGATCAATAAGATTATAATTAATAATATTGTAAAAAAAGAATTTAAAGATAACTCTTCTTTAAAGATTAATAATTATAAGTTAGATAAAAATTTGAGGAGACTATTTAAGGATGAACTATCATTAGAACTTACTGAAAAAGAAATAGAATTAATAGAATTACTTTATAAAAAAACTTTTGTAAAAAAAAAAGAAATTTTATCTAACATTTGGAAGTATTCAGAAGATGCTGATACTCATACAGTAGAAACTCATATTTACAGACTTAGAAAAAAAATTAAAGACGTGTTTAAAGATGAAATGTTTATTAAAAATGAAAAAAAAGGTTATACAATTTGAAAAAAAGAAATAAATTTGCTAAAGACTTGATGACTTTAAAATATCGAACAAGAATTGTTAAACCAAAAAAGGGCAAAGGTAGTTTTAAAAGAAAAAAAAAGAATAAGTATTCAGTATAAAATTTATTATTATAATCTTGCTCCAACTTGTTGAATAATTTTAGATGAAAGATCTGTTCCCTTTTCCAAACTTTCCTTCAAAGATAATTTATTTACATACCCATGTAAAAAACCAGCGGCGAATAAATCTCCTGCACCTGTTAAATCCTTAATTTTTAAATTTTTTCTTGCTTTACATTCCACCACTTGATCACCTTTGATTGCCACAGCACCTTTGTCACCTCGAGTTATTACTACTAGTTTTTTAATTTTTTTAGAAAATGTAATGACATCTTCAAAGTTTTTAACTCCTATTAAAGCGGAAATTTCTTGTTCATTAGCAAAAGTAATATTTAATTTATTCTGGACCAAATCTAAAAAATAGGATTTATGTCTTTCAACACAAAATAAATCGGAAAGAGACATGGCGGAATTAGAAGAATTACTTATTGCCTTATTAAAAGCTTTTTGTGGATCACCTTTGTCCCACAAGTATCCTTCAAGAAAAGTAATTTCACTTTGTTTAACTATTTTTTCGTCAATATCCTTTTCACTTATTTTTCCTGCTGTACCAAGAAAAGTACACATCGTTCTCTCTGAATCTGGAGTAATTAAAATTAAACAAGTTCCAGTAGGTAACTCCTCTGATTTAATATTATAGTGATATTGAACTTTTTCTTTTTCAAGTCCCTCTGAATATTTTCTGCCTAAATCATCATTATTAACCTTACCAATGAAACCCACCTTATTTCCAAGTTGAGACAGCCCAACAATAGAGTTTGCTACTGAGCCACCAGATATAGTCTTCTCAATATTTAAATTTTGTAGAAGTTTGTTGAATTCATTTTCTTCAACGAGCTTCATCGTGCTTTTAGTAAGCCCATTCGCACTCAAGAAGTTATTATCGATCTTACATATAACATCAACGATTGCATTTCCTATACCTAAAATTTTCATATCAAGCTTTTTTTGCAATAAATTTCTTTTTTCTATTTGGGTAGCAGCTTTTACAAATTTTGCAAGACAATCCATAGCAATCTCTTGCTTTACAATACTCTCTGCCAAACCAGATAATTTGAAGATGAAGTCTATTCCAACTTTTTTTTGGAAATATAGCTTTTAAATCTTTTTCTGTTTGCACAACATTTTTACCATTAGTCAATCCCCATCTTTGAGCAAGTCGGTGAATATGGGTATCTACGGGGAATGCTGGATAACCGAAGCCTTGGGACATTACAACGCTTGCAGTTTTATGCCCGACACCAGGAAGCTGCTCAAGTTGCTCGTAGGTTTGTGGTACTTTACTTTTATATTTTTCAACTAAAGTTTTTGAGAGATAGTAAATACTTTTAGACTTAACTCTAAAAATTCCAATTTTTTTAATTAATTGTTCGATTTTTTTTCTTCCAAGTTTAACAAAATGTTTTGGGTGATTATATTTAGGGTAAATATTCTTGGTAACATTATTAACATTTACATCGGTGCATTGTGCAGAAAGTAATACAGAAATAAGAAGAGTGAAAGTGTTTCTATAACTTAGGGGGATAGGAACCTTAGGATAGGTATTATTTAATATTCTTTGAATAATTTTAGATTTCTTCTTTTTGTTCACTTAAAGTTTAAAAGATCTCTCATAGAATAGAGACCTGGTTTTTTTTTCATCAGCCACTTAGAAGCAGTCAATGCACCTTCAGAATACAAAGCCCTGTCAAAAGACTCATGATTAAGGGTTACAATTTCTTTACCACTTGAGAATCTCACCTCATGTTCCCCAACAACATTACCTTTTCGTATTGAGTTAAAATTAATCTTTTTTCCGTAGGGAAATGTTTTTTTATTTAAATATTTTTTTCCTATCAAACTATAAAAGTTTTTATTTTTTCCGTCAGCTATACCTTTGCTCAACATTAAAGCTGTTCCGGAAGGATGATCTACTTTGTTTTTATGATGAACCTCATAAATTTTAGTAAGAAATTTATTACTTAAAGATTTGGAAGCTATCTCAGTTAAATAAATTAGAAGATTTACGCCTAAACTCATATTGCCAGCTTTTAGAATTGGTATTTTTCTAGAATATTTTTTTATTAAATTCTCTTCTTTTTTAGAAAAGCCAGTAGTACCGATTACTATTCTTTTCTTTAATTTTGAGGCAATTTTTAAAACTTGTAAAGTACATTTCGGAACTGAGAAGTCTACGATTATACTTGCTTTTTTAAATGCATCGACTGTATTCAATTCAAGCTTAATACCAGAAATCTTTCTTTGGATAATTTTGTTCTCTGTAAGAGAAACTACCCTAAAATCTTTATTTTTTTTAGCAGATTGTATAAGTTGCTGCCCCATTCTTCCTAAGCAGCCAGTTATAGCCAAATTGATTTTTTTCATTATATAATTAGGTTAATAATTACAACAATAATGAGCACAATTATAGTCCAAATAGATAAATTTTTAATTAATTGCTTTCGTTTTCTGTTGGTATTTAAAAAAGAAGGAAGAACTAAAAACAATACTGCTATTAGAAAGACAGCAGACATAACTTCTTGCATAGCCATAAATAACTAAGATTTTTTCCAGAATTGTTTTGCTTTTTCAAAAAAACTTTTAATAATTGGGCTAGATTTTTCTGATTCTATTTTTCTAAACTCTTCTAAAAGTTCCTTTTGTTTAGAATTTAAACTTGAGGGAACCTCAGTAATAATTTTTATATATAAGTCACCGCAACCACCACCTCTAAGTAATGGCATGCCTTTGCCTCTTAGTCTTAATTGTTTTCCATGTTGAGTTCCAGCAGGAATTTTAATCTTTGCCCTACCACCATCTATAGAGGGCACCTCCACAGAAGTGCCTAACGCCGCATCAGTAAATGTAATAGGTAATTCAAAGTATAAATGCTCATCTGATCTTTTGAAAATATTGTGACTGTCTACTGAAATAAATAGATATAAATCTCCTGTAGACCCTCCTTTGCTTCCAGCCTCTCCCTTACCTGAAACTCTAATTCTTGTTCCATCATCTACACCTTTAGGAATTTTTACTGAAACACTTTCTTCACTCTGTACTTTGCCATTACCATTACAATTCTTACAAGGGTTGCTAATAGTCTCCCCATATCCGCTGCATTCAGGACAAGTTTGCTGGATTGTAAAAAATCCTTGATTTGATCTTACTTTACCTCTTCCACTACAGTATTTACATGTTATCGGTTTTGAACCAGGTTCAGACCCTTGTCCTGTACATCGAGAACATTTTTTGTAAGTCGTATAATTAACTTTTTTATTTAACCCGGAATATGCCTCTTCCATACTTATAGAGACATCGTATCTTAAATCATTCCCTCTATTAGATGATCTTCTTCCTGATCTTCTTCCACCTCCAAATACATCATCACCAAAAAAATCTTCAAAAATGTCAGAGAAAGACGATCCAAAATCAAAGTTACCAAATCCTTGACTCCCTCCGCCTTCAAAAGCTGCATGACCGAATTGATCGTAGTTAGTCTTTCTTTTGTCATCAGATAGCACATGATAAGCCTCACTTGCCTCTTTAAATTTATCTTCTGAAGCTTTATCGCCTTTATTTTTATCTGGGTGATATTTTAATGCTAATTTACGGTAAGCTTTTTTAATTTCATCCTTTGAAGCGGATTTAGATACACCTAAGATTTCATAATAATCTCTTTTTGCCACAAGAAATTGCTCCTTTTTTTATCTTAGGCGCTTTTTTCTTTGTCTTCTTTTACGTCTTCGAAGTCAGCGTCAACAACATTTTCTTTATCGTTACCTTTGTTTTTAGGGTCTTTATTGTTTTTATCGTCCTTAGGTTGGTTTTTTTGTTGGCTCTTATAAATAGCTTCACCAAGTTTCATTGAAACTTGTACAAGGTTTTGAGTTTTCTTCTTAATATCTTCTGTATCTGTGCCTTTTAAGGCCTCTTTAAGATCAGCAATACCAGTTTCAATAGCTTTTTTCTCTTCGACGGAAACTTTATCACCATGTTCCTTTAAACTTTTTTCAGTTGAGAAGACAATACTATCCGCTTGATTTCTTGCATCAACACCATCTCTTTTTTTCTTATCAGCCTCTTTGTTTGTCTCAGCATCTTTTACCATTTTATTTATCTCTTCTTCAGATAAACCGCCTGAGGCTTGAATTTGTATCTTTTGCTCTTTTCCGGTTCCTTTGTCTTTTGCTGAAACGCTTACTATACCGTTCGCATCAATATCAAAAGTTACTTCAATTTGAGGAGTACCTCTTGCCGCTGGGGGTATACCGACTAATTCGAAATTTCCTAAAAGTTTGTTGTCAGCTGCCATTTCTCTTTCACCTTGTAAAACTCTAATAGAAACTGCAGGCTGATTATCTTCTGCTGTAGAAAATACTTGGCTTTTTTTAGTAGGAATAGTTGTATTTTTATCTATAAGTTTTGTAGATACGCCACCTAAAGTCTCAATTCCTAAAGAAAGTGGTGTAACGTCCAAAAGCAGTACATCTTTTACGTCGCCTTGTAGTACGCCAGCCTGAATTGCTGCACCCATTGCAACAACTTCGTCTGGGTTGACACTTTTGTTGGGTTCTTTTCCAAAAAAGTTTTTTACAGTCTCTATAATCTTAGGCATTCTAGTCATTCCACCAACTAAAACTACTTCATTAATTTCTGCTGCAGAAAAACCAGAGTCTTTCAAAGCTGTTTTGCATGGACTTAATGTCCTTTCGATTAAACTTTGTACTAAAGCCTCCATCTTTGCCCTTGTAAATTTCAAATTTAAGTGTTTTGGACCAGATTTATCAGCAGTAATAAACGGTAAATTTATTTCAGTTTGAGTTGCTGAAGAAAGTTCGATCTTTGCTTTTTCAGCAGCCTCTTTTAATCTTTGTAATGCTAGCTTATCTGATTTTAAATCAATTCCGTTGTCTTTTTTAAATTCATTAATTAAATATTCAACAATAGTATCATCGAAATCTTCACCACCTAAGAAAGTATCCCCATTAGTAGATTTAACCTCAAATACACCATCACCAATTTCTAAAATTGATACATCAAACGTACCTCCGCCTAAATCATAAACTGCTATTTTTTTTCCACCTTTTTTATCTAATCCATAAGCTAATGAAGCTGCAGTTGGTTCGTTGATGATTCTTAAAACTTCTAATCCCGCAATTTTACCAGCGTCTTTTGTTGCTTGTCTTTGAGAGTCGTTAAAATAAGCAGGTACGGTTATGACAGCTTTTGTTACTGCTTGACCCAAATACTTTTCCGCCGTTTCTTTCATTTTCTGAAGTACAAACGCTGAAATCTGAGCAGGTGAATATTTTTTACCCTTACCTTCTACCCAAGCATCACCGTTGTCAGATTTGATAATTTTATAAGGAACTTTTGAAATATCCTTCTGTACTGACGGTCCATCAAATTTTCTACCTATAAGTCTTTTAACTGCGAATATAGTGTCCTCAGGATTTGTTACAGCCTGTCTTTTTGCTGGTTGACCAACTAATTTTTCCTCTTTTTCCAAAAAAGCCACTACAGAAGGCGTAGTTCTTGCGCCCTCGGTATTCTCTAACACCTTAGCTTGCGTACCATCCATTATAGCTACACAAGAATTCGTCGTTCCTAAATCTATTCCTATAACTCTACTCATGTTCTCCTTTGTTTACAGTTTCTATATGGGGTTTAAAAGCTATTCTACAAGGCATTTTTTTATTTATTTTTGTCATTTTTTTCACCTTTTTTCTTAGCTATTCCAACAAATGATGGTCGTAATAGCCTCTCACCAAACATAAAACCTGCTTGAATTTCTTGTATAATAGTACCCGGCCCAACTTTATCGTCCTCAATTTCTAGCATCGCTTGGTGAAAATTTGGATCAAAAGTTTTATTTAAACAATCAATTTTGTTGATTTTGTTTTTTTCAAAAGTAGAAATTAAATCTTTTTCGATTATTTCTATATTTTTTAGAAATTTTTCAAACTCTTTACTCTTTTTAAGCTCCTCATCATTTTGAAGTGATTTTTTTGCTCTCTGCAAATTATCCAATGAAGTTAACATCTCTTTTGCAAAATTGAATCCTCCAAAGTCAAAAGCATCCTTAATCTCCTTTTCAAACCTTCTTCTTTGATTTTCAGAATTTGCTAAAGATCTTAAAAGCTTCTCTTCAGATTTTTTTAATTTCTCCTCAATAGTGAGTTCGACTTTTTCATCACCTTCATCACTAGTTATAGACTTATTATCCTCTTTATTTATATTTTTGTCTTTGTTAGATTCACTCATATAATTGCTATATAATATTGAAAAACATAATTACTAGTATCAAATGAAAAAAAAAATTTTATTGCTTATCGGCACTCATAATGATGGAAAATTTAAGGAAATTAGTAAATTAGTTAGTAAAAAAATCAAAATAATCTCACCAAAAAGTTTAAAAATCAAGGCCCCTAAAGAGACAGGTAAAACTTTTAGATCGAATTCGGAATTAAAGGCTAATTTTTTTTATAAAAAATCAAAACTAATATCTTTGTCGGACGATTCGGGATTAGAAATATCAGTATTAAAAAAAAAACCAGGAATTTATTCAGCAAGATGGGCAAAAAAAAGTGGAAGTTTTAAGAGAGCAATGCTTAAGATTTTAAAAAAGATTAAAGATAAGAAAAATAGAAGGGCAAGATTTATTTGTAGTTTATCAATAAAATTAAACAAAAAAAAAATAATTACTTCAGTCGGTATAGTTGATGGCAATATTTCTTTTAAAATGATAGGAAATAAAGGTTTTGGGTATGACCCGATTTTTATTCCTTATAAATCCAAGTTAACGTTTGGCCAGATAAGCAAATCAAAAAAAATGAAAATTGATCACAGAAGTATAGCTTTTAAGAAATTAAAAAAAAAATTAAAATTTCATAAATTTTTTATCTGATACTTTATATATATTAAGTTTTTGAATTAATTTGCCATCTTTAATACTAAAAGTTCCAATTTTACCCTTAATATTATCTTTAATAATAAAGTCTTTCATAGAAGTAATTTTATAATTTTTTTTATTCCATATGTAATAAATAAGTCCGAGAGCATCATATGTTAAAATTGTAATCTCAGTTGGCTGCAAACCATAGATTTTTGAATATTTTTTTTTGTATTTTTGAAAATTACTAATATCTACAGATGGATAGTATAAATTCTCTATAGAGTTTTCTAAAAAAATACTCTTATCAAACCATTGATTGACTGTTATTATTAAAACTTCTTCTTGATCAACATCCGAATAGACCAATGAGGTAAGCACACTTTTAAGACTGTCACCGAAATCAATTATTACCACTGAGTCAAAATTTACTTTACCTATAGTATATCTTTGCTCTAATCTTTTGAGTTCTAATTTTGAAGCCTCATCATCTTTTTTTTCTAATATTTTTACTCGTGAAATTAAATTTCTTTTTCTTTGCTTATAATTTGTTAATTTTTCGATATCACTTGTGAGAACTTTAGGGTCAGAGCTATATCTAAATATCTTTTTATTATTAATATTTATACTATTTATTTTTGCATCAATAAGAGGCGTATATTCATTTTTCGGGTACATGATTATAGTTTTTTTTCTTTTCTTTTCTTTAATGAAATTTTCGATGGATTTAATTTGAGACTCTAGGCTAACACCCACACTTAAAATATTATTCTGAATCTTGGGATCAATATTTGATGGAGAAATAAAAATCATATCTTTAAAACTTGATAAGCTTTTAAAGTCTTTATGACTAATAGGTCCGATCACAATTTTTATATTTTCTTCTCTAAGAGACTCAACAGATCGAACTATTTTTTCTGGGTTATTAAAACCCGAGTCTCTTGGATAAATCTTTACATTTTCATCATTAATTTCGTCCAGCGCAAGTTGTAGTGACAGCATTATAGATTGACCTAAATTTTTGTATTCTCCACTAAATGGTGCTAGTAGACCTACTTTAAGATATTTTTCGTTTTCATCTGCAAAAGAGTTAAAATTATTAAATAATAATATATAAGTAATAATAATTATTTTTTTTAACATTATATTATGAGTGTTTTCAAAAAAGGTTTATATATTGTTTCCACACCAATTGGAAATTTAGAGGATATTACTCTTCGGGCAATAAAAATTTTAAGAAACTCAGACTTTATACTTTGCGAAGACACGAGACACTCCTCAAAACTTTTAAATAAATTTAACATAAAAAGTAGACTAATTCCTTATCACAAGTTTAATGAGAAAAAATCTTTAATTAAAATCATACAATATTTAAATGAGGGCAAAATTTTGTCTTTAATTTCAGATGCTGGTACACCAGTGTTATCAGATCCTGGAAATATCATTATTAATGAATGTATTAAAAATGGACATCATATCTTTACTGTCCCTGGACCTTCTTCTATTTCATCAGCTGTGAGTTTGTCAGGTTTTGGAGATAAATTCTTATTTTATGGTTTTCTTCCAAAGTCCGAAAATGAATTAAATAAATCTTTAAAAAAACTTAATATGGAGGGCTTTTCATTGGTGTTTTTTGTTCCAGCAATAAAAATTAACTTTTATATCAAACACTTCAAAAAATATTTTATTGGAAGAAATATATTTATAGCAAGGGAAATGACAAAAAAATATGAGACTTATTATAGACAATCTATTGATAACTTAAGTCTTTTTAAAACACAATTAAAAGGAGAGTTAACAATTGTTATTTCTGAAAAAATAAAAAAGGAGCTATTAACAAGTGACTATGTTAAAATAGAAAAGCAAATTAAAAAATATCTTAAAAATTACACGGTAAAAGATACAGTTGAATTAATATCCAAAAAAGAGGGAGTATCTAAAAAAATTATTTACGACCTTTGCTTAAAGAATAAAAAATGAGAATTTATTTATTAATAATTTTAATAATAACATTTTTGGCGAGTTGTTCACCCGCAGGTCGTTTTGGTGCAGGAGTTGATATAACTTTTGACCCAAGAACTATTGGAATGCAAATAGATGACACAATTATGCAAAAAAATCTAGTCGCGAGGCTATCTTTGAGTGAGAAGAAATATTTTTTGAGCATTCAAGTCGAAGTACTCGACGGTCGAATTTTTTTATCTGGAAAAGTTGACGAGCCAGAAGAGAAAATTAAAATTACTAAATTAGCCTGGGAAACAAAAGGTGTGAGGGAAGTAAAAAATGCAATAACAATTAAAGGTAACTCTAATTTTAAACAAACAGCCAAAGATATTCTAATCACTAGTCAATTAAGAACTGCTTTAATTTTTAACAAAAAAACTAAAGCCAGAAATTATACCTTAGAGACAATTAACAAAAAAATATATATTTTCGGCATTGCAATGAATAATGAAGAAAAAAAAGAAGTTTTATTAGAAGCAGAGAAGATATATGATGTTGAAAAAGTAATTCCTTCTATTTATTTAGTATCAGAGCTTAGTAGAAACAAAATTTAGTTTTTATTGTAATCGATTATTTCGGCTGAATACGCAGCAATTGAAGCGAGATTTAAAATATCAGATGTACTAGATCTTAATGGTGCAACCTCAATTGGCAAATCTAATCCAATTAATAATGGTCCAATTAGTTTTGCGCCTCCAAAGGATTTCATTAATTTAGTTGATATTGCAGCGCTATGTAAAGCCGGCATAATTAAAATATTTGCTCTTCCAACTATTTTTGAAAAGGGATAAACGTCTTGATAAATTGGATTTAAAGCTACATCCGGCTGCATTTCTCCATCAAAATCAAAATCAACTTTTTCAATTTTTAATAAATCTATTGCATCTCGAACATGTTTAGTATTTCTAGAAATTGGCTTACCAAAAGTGGAATGAGATAAAAAAGCAACCTTAGGATCAAAACCAAACAATTTAGATACCCTTACACATGATTTTGCAATCTCTACTAATCTTTCAGCTGATGGAAAATCTTCTACGTTTGTGTCTGCGACTAAAACAGTTCTGCCTTTAAATACCATCATTGTCATTCCAAAAATAGGCTCTCCTTTTCTTGCATCACAAACATGTTTTAATTTTTCTATAGATGCAGCGTAATGTCTAATATTACCAGTAACCATTGCATCTGCATCTTTACAAGCAACCATGGAAGAACCGAAGGCAATCCTGTCATTTCTGACTAAACGATCTACATCTCTTTCAAGTTGTCCTGTCCTTTGGAGTTTTTCGTATAAATACTTTGCATATTTTTCCCTTTTCTCTTTATTTGTTGAATTGACGATTTCAATCTTAAAATTTTCATCTAAACCTATATTTCGAAGAGTTTCTTTAACTCTTTTTTCATTCCCTATTACTACCGGAGTTCCTAATTTATTTTTTCCAAATTCAATTGCTGCTTTAAGCATATTCTGGTCTTCACCTTCTGCAAAAACTACTCTTTTAGGGCTTTTTTTAACGTTTGCATTTATACCCTGCATCAAAGACATAGATGGATCTAATCTTGCAGAAAGTTGATCTTTATAAGCTTCCAAATTTTCAATTTTTTTTCTCGCTACACCACTTTTCATTGCAGCTTCAGCTACAGCAGAAGGAATTATTCGTACTAGCCTAGGATCGAATGTTGAAGGTATAATATATTCTCTTCCATACTTTGGTCTTTCACCTCCATAAGCTGCAACAACTTCATCTGGCACGTCTTCCCTTGCTAATAATGCAATAGCATTAGCCGCAGCAACTTTCATTTCGTCGTTAATTATTTTAGCCCTTATATCTAGTGCTCCCCTAAAAATATATGGAAAACCTATTAAATTATTAACTTGGTTAGGATAATCCGATCTTCCGGTTGCAATTATTACATCGCTACGTACTTCATTTATTATTTCTGGTTTAATTTCAGGATCTGGGTTTGCACACGCGAATACTATAGGATTTTTTGCCATTGATTTAATCATGTTACGATCAACAACATCTTTTGCAGATAGCCCAAGAAACACATCGGCTCCTTTCATAACTTGCTCTAAGGTTCTAAGTTTAGTTTCAACAGCATGAGCAGATTTGAATTGATCTACTTGTTCTCTTCCTTTGTAGATTACACCTTTTCGATCACACATAATTACATTTTCATTTTTTACACCAATTTTTTTAAATAAGTTTGTACATGCTATTGCAGATGCGCCTGCTCCGTTTACAACTATTTTAACTTCGTTAATTTTTTTCTTTGAAATATCTAATGCATTTATTAAAGCAGCTGTTGTTATAATTGCCGTTCCATGTTGATCGTCATGAAAAACAGGTATATCTAAAATTTCTTTTAACTTCTGCTCTATAATGAAACAATCAGGAGCAGCAATGTCCTCAAGATTTATACCACCAAAAGTGCCTGCTATGTTTTTTATTGTTGAAATAATTTCGTCCGAATTTGTGTTGTCTATTTCAATATCAATGGAGTCTATGTCTGCAAATCTTTTAAATAATACTGCCTTTCCCTCCATTACAGGCTTCGAGGCTAACGAACCTAAATTTCCTAAACCAAGAATTGCAGATCCGTTACTTATAACCGCTACTAAATTTCCTTTAGCTGTATAGTCGTAGGCTTTTGAAGAGTTTTTAGAAATTTCTTTAACTGGTGCGGCTACACCAGGCGAATAAGCGAGCGATAAATCTCTTTTTGAGATTAGAGGTTTTGAGGAACTAATCTCAATTTTGCCAGACTTATTGCCTATATGAAATTCTAAAGCCTCTTTATCTGTATAATGATCAATTTTTGATTTTTTTGTCATTGGATTTTGAGTATGTAATATATAAATGAATATATCACTATAAATTTTGTCTTAATTATGAATTTATTATCTTCTACTACTGTATTTAGTTTTTATACCATGCTTAGCCGAGTTCTTGGTTATTTCAGGGATATATTGATAGCAATATTTTTAGGAACTTCTATATATGCTGATGCTTTTTTTGTAGCGTTCAGGCTTCCAAATACTTTTAGAAGATTATTTGCAGAAGGTACGTTTAATGCAGCATTTATTCCAAGTTATGCTTCTGAAAAATTAAAAAGTAAAGCACAAGGCAAAAGATTTGCTGATGAAGTTTTGACTTTATTAACTTTGGGACTTCTAACAGTAGTATTAATAGTAGAAATTCTTACTCCGTATGTAGTTTATCTTATTGCTCCAGGATTTATAGAAGACAACACAAAATTTAATTTAGCGGTAGATTTAACTAGAATTACTTTCCCCTTTTTAGCTTTTGTAAGTTTATCCTCTTTTTTCGCTGGAATTTTAAATACTGAAAACAAATTTGCTGCCGCTGCAGCCGCACCGATTTTTTTAAATTTAATTTTAATATTATCTTTAGTTATTTCATATTATTACAATTTAGATTATGCACTTAATTTATCTTATGGAGTTTCACTGTCAGGTTTAATACAATTAATTTTTTTAATTTTCTTTACTTCAAAATATTACAAGCCCTCATTTATTTTTAGAAATAAAATAAGACAGAAAGTTAAATTTTTTTTAAAGAAACTTTTGCCTAGTATTTTCTCATCTGGAGTCATACAAATAAGCATCTTGGTTGGAACGATTATAGCATCATTTCAATCGGGAGCAGTTTCTTATCTTTACTATGCAGACAGAGTTTACCAAATTAATCTTGCTATAGCTGGTATTGCGGTGAGCACTGTGTCTTTACCAATATTGAGCAAATTAATTAAAAATAAAAAAATTAATCAGGCAAATAAGATTCAAAATAAGTCTATAGAATTATCTCTATTGTTATCATTGCCAGCAAGTATAGCTTTAATTATTGGCTCTGATGAAATAGTAAATACTTTATTTGGTTATGGGTCTTTTACAGAAAATGACATTGAACAAACATCACTTGCATTAAGATACTTTGGTTACGGTATACCAGCTTTTGCGATATTAAAAATATTTGCGAATTTCTTTTTTGCTAGAGACAACACAATGACACCATTTAAAATTTCATTGGTTGTCGTCATTATCAATATCACTATTAGTTTTTTATTCTTTAAACAAATTGGATTTGTAATAATTCCAATTGCTACAACTTTCTCTACTTGGATTGGAGCTCTTTATTACCTATATATTCTTTTGAAAATTGGATATTTTAAAATTGAACCAAAGTTTTATACTAAATTAATGAAGATAGTATTTTCCACTTCTATTATGTCTTATGTTTTTCACAATAGTTTAAATTATTTTGCGAAAAACTTGAATTATTCAAGTGATTATAAAATTTTATATTTATTATTTATAGTAATCTTCGTAACTTTATTGTATTTTTTGATTTGTTATTTTTTAAAAGTACTCAATTTAAGAAGTTTTAAAATTAATTAGTATGAAAAAGGAATTAGTATTTTCTGGGGTTCAACCTACTGGCAATTTACACCTAGGAAATTATCTAGGAGCTTTAAAAAACTTTGTTTCACTTCAAAAGTCAAAGAATTGTTTATATTGTGTAGTTGATTTACACGCTATCACAACATTTCAAAACCCCAAAGAATTGAACTCAAATATTTTAGAAACTACTGCAGGTTTTTTAGCTTCTGGTCTTGATCCGAATAAGAGTATAATTTTTAATCAATCATCAGTGAGTGGTCATGCAGAACTTGCTTGGATTTTGAATTGTGTTTGTAGAGTAGGATGGTTAAATCGTATGACTCAATTCAAAGATAAAGCTGGCAAAGATAAAGAAAAGGCGAGCGTTGGTTTATACATTTATCCAAATTTAATGGCTGCAGACATTTTATTATATAAAGCTACACATGTTCCTGTCGGCGCTGATCAGAAGCAGCACTTAGAGTTATCAAGAGATATTGCGCAAAAATTTAATAACGATTTTAACAAAAAAGATTTTTTTCCTATACCAGAACCCTTAATTCATAAAAATATTTCTCGAGTAATGAGTTTAAGGGATGGAACAAAAAAAATGAGCAAATCAGAGGAATCTGATTTTTCTAGGATAAACTTGAAAGATAGTTCTGATGAAATAGTAAAAAAAATTAAAAAAGCAAAAACCGATACAGATCCGATTACTGAAAATATAAAAGATTATGAAAATAGACCGGAGGCATATAACTTACTAAGTATATATTCAGATTTATCTGATCAAAAAATTGAAACTACAATTAACGAATTTATCGGAAAAGATTTTTCTTCCTTGAAAACAAAATTGTCTGAAAAACTTGTTGAGACAATAAGTCCAATCGGAAAGAATATTGCTAAATTAATGAAAGAACAAGAACACCTTGAAGATGTATTAAAAAAAGGCAAACAAAAAGCCAATATTATCGCTGA
>CENP01025000.1_pt1 | contig 14985 bp, 14 predicted proteins | sample 361281 | NCBI WGS metagenome assembly CENP01 (sample SAMEA2591122, study PRJEB7988) | marine metagenome | biome: marine biome (ENVO:00000447); feature: deep chlorophyll maximum layer (ENVO:xxxxxxxx); material: saline water (ENVO:00002010), including plankton (ENVO:xxxxxxxx) | depth 70 m
GTTTGCTGCAAAGTATGGCGTAAGAAATATCCCCACAGTTTTACTTTTTGACAATGGAGAATTAGTTGGAAGACAGGTTGGCGTAGCTCCCAAAAAAGCCTATTCAGATGCCATTGATGCTGTCTTATAAGGCTAGATAGCTTGTCCTTTTTTTATTGATTATATGTTTGGCAAAATGAAAATGCAATGTATATTTGCAACCGCCAATAACAAGGTCTGGTAGTTCAGTTGGTTAGAATACATGCCTGTCACGCATGGGGTCGCGGGTTCGAGTCCCGTCCAGACCGCTCAGTATAAACGATTACCTCTTCATTAAGAAGAGGTTTTTTTTGAGGTGGTTCCAATTTGATTTTTTCCTTTTGTTAATTTTTTATAAATTGGAAATTATTAACTATAAATTATTTCAAATGAAAAAATTACTTTTTGTACTTATTGTATTAAGCACAACCTTTTCCTTCGCTCAAGAAATTACTGGCAAGACCAGAACTGGCGATAAGTATTCAGTAGCTGTTTCAAAAACAATAAAAGAATATTTAAAAAATCAATTCGTTACTTTTGAAAATTCTCATGCGGATGATGCAAATTTTAATCTCAACGGTAAAATGTTTGAAAAAAATGAGGTTAAAGATGGCTGGTCCATGCATCACCAAATTTACTCAGACATAAAAGTACCAATGATGTTTGTTGAAACTACATTTTATGATGAAAACAACAACAACCAAGTATGGAGTCATTTGTGGGGTAGATGGGAAGGAACTTCAAAAAGAACAGGCAAGGTTTGGAAAAATCCATTTAACGCTTCCTTTAAGTGGGTTGATGGCAAAATAGTTCAAGCTGTTTGGGTTTATGATCCCACATCTGAGATGGAGGAAATGGCAGCACTACAATAGTCGAAAGTCATCTTAAAAATAAAAAAACCCTCCACAATGGAGGGTTTTTTTATATCAAACTAACTAGTTAATACCGTTTTAGTCCATTTACTTTTTTAAAGCATTACGATAAAACTCTTCAAGAAGTGGGATTGTTTCCTTAGCATTTTTGATAAATGCCCCATGACCAGAATTATTGTCGTATAGCATGAATTTAACATTTTTTGCTCCAGCCTTGTCTAAAGCAGCTACAAAGCTTTTTGAGTTTTCAACGCTTACAACATAATCTGATTCATCGTGAAAAATCACAAAAGGTGGTGACTCAGCACTGACATAGCTTATGGGAGAAAGTTGTTTTACTAATGGCTTGTATTCCTGGGGGAGTTCTTCATCAATAAACAGATTTAAATCGGTAGGGGGAGATGCAGCGGCTACAGCTTGAACCATACTCGAAAATTCTGTGTGTGGACCATTACCCTCTAGACCTGCTGAGGAGGGGCTTAATCCCAACATACACACTAGGTGGGCACCAGCAGAGTTTCCAAATGCTCCAATACGCTCGGGATTTATATTGTATTTTTTGGCATTGGCTCTCATCCATCTCACAGCACATTTGGTATCAGCAATCGCATCTTTTATTCCAGGTAACCGATTTTCCCTACCTTTTTTGCTGAGTCTATAATTAACCGCTGTACAAACGTAGCCTTGAGCAGCATAATTCATTGCAAGTCTTATAATTCCTTTATTTCTCTTATCTCCAGAAGTAAATCCCCCTCCATGGATAAAAATGATTGCAGGGGTAGATTTTTCAACCTTTTCCGGACGAAATAAATCCATTTTCCAACGCTGATTCCCCTCCCGATAAGGGATATTAAATTCAGCGACCACGCCTTCAGGTAAATTGTTTAGAATTACTTCATCCGTATTATTTTTTGGCTTTCCAAGATTTTGACCATTTACGAAAAGAATTGAAGTACTTAATAGTAATAAAAAAAGTTTTGTTTTCATTGTTTATTTATTTTGCTTCGGGTGCGACCTCCTTTTGCCAGATTTTTATTTGTTTTATCATTTCTTCTACCATTTCTGGATGTTCATTTGCTAAGTCATTGTTTTCTCCTATGTCCTCTTCAAGATTGAAAAGCTGTGGTAGTTTTTCTTTCCTATTAATAACTAATTTCAATTGATTTTTTCGAATCGCAACGCTGGAATTGAACTCCCAAAAAAGCAACCTCTCAGTCATTTTTTTCCCACTGAGTAAATGATCTTTAAAACTTATGCCATCAAGTCCTTTTGGTATTTCTAAACCGATCAAGTCGGCGATGGTAGGGTATACATCCATAGTCATTAAGGTTTGATTTGAGATTTGTCCAGCGGCAATAAGTTCAGGAGACCAGACCATTGCAGCCACCCTGTGACCTCCTTCCCAAACACTTCCTTTAAAACCTTTCAAACTACCGTTGCTACCTGATTTTGTGCCTCCATTGTCAGAGAAGAAAAACACAACGGTTTTTTTATCCAGTTCTAGTTTCTCCAAGGTTTGTAATACATGCCCGATGCCCTCATCCATTACTTCAATCATTTCCTTGTACAATTCAGCTTTGTTTTGACCTTTATTTACAGGAGAAAAATCACCCCCAACTTTTCGACTTGCCTTAGACTTTCTTCCTTGTATTGGGTAATGTGGCGCCTCATGAGCAATGTAGAGTAAGAAACTTTCATCTTTATTTCTTTCAATAAAATCAACGGCATGCTTTGATATCAAATCTGTACTATATCCCTCTTCAATCTTTAATTCAGAGCCCTTCCACCAGTCTTCAAAACCCTCTTGATCGACATGAGAATGATAATCGACATTACCAGAAACAAACCCGATGTACTCATCAAAACCTTGATAAATCGGATTAAATTTTGGGTCATAACCTAAATGCCACTTTCCAAATATTCCTGTTTTATATCCTGCTTTTTTTGCAGATTCAGCAAAAGTTTTTTCTGCTAACGATAGTCCTTTGTCTCGATGACTTTTAGCTGTAATTACTCCACTAATCCCAACCCTTTGTTGATATTTTCCTGTAATTAAAGCAGCTCGCGTAGGGCTGCACACAGAACCATTGGAATGAAAATCAGTCATCAAAATACCTTCATTCCCCAGCCGGTCAATCGAGGGCGTTTGAATTTTTTTATTCCCATAGATCGATAGGTCTCCATAGCCTAAATCATCAGCCATGATGATGATTATGTTTGGTCGTTCTTGAACTTTTTGCTTCTCATTACAGCTTAATGTGAGTGCAGCAATAATTAGTAGAGCAAACATCTTTTTGGTAAATCTCATCAGAGTTATTTACTTTTCAATTTTTTACCTACTTCAATCAAGGTATTGATATCCTCTTCAGGAAAAGAACCATCAGGGAGTGGTCCTACATTTAGTAATAAATTAGCATTTTGGGCTTCAGCATCTGCAAGCATTTGAAGTACTTCAGCAGCTTTTTTGTGCTCACCATCATTAGCCTTGTTATACCCCCACGAGTGTGGTTGAAGGGTATTGCAAATCTCTTTAAGTTTATTTTTATTTTTTTCATAAACCAAATTAGCAACTTCTAATTGTGTTCCTACTCTTTTGGCACCGCCTCGTTCTGGAGCCGAAAAATCCTCGTCCCCATTGGCTCCTTGTTTGAAAGAAATCAAAGCATGAGGGCTAAGGGAGCGAATCATTCTGTAGGTCTCATCAATAGGAAACAAATCAGGGCGATTGTAAAACCCCATTATTGGATCAAGCCAAATCCCCGCAATTTCAGGATATTGCACAAGTAGTTCTGTGAGCTGGGCATGAGCAAAATCTATATATTTTTCAAAATCTTTATCTTCCTTAAATAGATATTCTGGTTGTTTTTCTTGGTAATCAGGTCTGGCTGATCTCCACCCACTTTCTCTTGGATAAAAATAAGGGTGCTTCCAATCAGCAGCCAATGAATAATATAGAAAAATACCTAATCCTTTTTCCTTACAAGCTTCATATAATTCTCCGATCAAGTCTCTACTCGAGGGTGCGGAAAGACTATTGAAATCCGTTTGTTTAGTTTCAAAGAGCGCAAAACCATCGTGATGTTTAGCAGTTATCGTAATGTATTTCATCCCTGCTTTTATTGCAAGATCTGTGATAAAATCTGCATCAAAACCGGCGGCAGTAAAGCTATCTTTTAATTTGGCGTATTCTCTTACAGGTATTTTATCCCTTAATTGAACCCACTCGCCTCTTCCAAGTTGGGCATAAAGACCATAATGGATGAACATACCATATTTGGATTCTATAAACCATTTTAGATTTGCTTCGCGAGGATTCTCCGCATATAACTTTTCGTATGATTTTAGATAGGAGGGTACTTTAGTATCTGAATTGCAACTAGCTGTTCCAATACAAATCAGCAGCAAAAGAACTTTTCTCATTAAAATTAATAGTTTGATTCTCCATAAAACTACAAAATCAAATAGAATTTTAATAAATTCTATTTGAGTCGCTGTAATTCCCTTTCAAAACGTTTCATTACATAAAGGTGCATTTTAGCCTGAGTTAGTTTGTAAATTGCCCATGGTAACTTGGGAACATATTCATGGATAGCAGTAATTACGTATTCATTCTCTAAAATAGATCTAAATTCTAACCAGCCCAAATCCTTCCTTTTGGTCAGTAATCCACCAGTGATATAAAAAAGTTGACGGTTTGGGGTGCTTCTGTCTTCGATCAACTTCAGTTCTAATAACATTATTCCAAATAGGTAAAATCTAAGAAAGCTTCCATCAAATCTAGGATTGATGATTCCAGCAAATTTTTTACTGAGCCAAATCGGGTAGTACTTGGCAACCCATTGTGCACTTTGTCTTTTTGGGTTAAAAATTCGCTGTACACTTCTTACAGTATTTTTTTCTGAACTTATGAAGTGAAAAGATGGTAAAGTAGGTGGTTTTTCACTCAGCGCCCTTTGGATGCTCTTTTCAATTGGGGTAAAGTTTATTTGATAAAGATCATCGCAATCACTATTTGGTGTCATTTCGTGTTTTAGGCTTTCCACCAGTGGAGACACAAAATCAATGTTTGATCCCGTAAAAATGCTAACCCACCACTTAGACAAACCAACGGTGAAAAATGGAATGGAGAAAATCAACCGGTTTTTATTCATTTGTTTCGAAGTCATTCTCAGCAAATCCATATAGGTCATAATCTCATTTCCGCCTATTTCAATGTTTTTATTGTATGTTTTTGGATTTCCAATGCATTGCTTTAATAGAGATAAAACATCGAATACGTCAATGGGTTGGTTTTTAGATTTTGTCCATTGTGGACAAGCCATAACAGGTAGATTTTTCACTAAGTTTGTGACAATCCTGAAAGAGGAGCCTCCAGGACCGATAATGATGCCTGCCCGAATTGAGGTCAAGGGGGTAACTCTAGCTCCTAACGTCTTTTCAACTTCATATCGAGATAATAGGTGATTAGAAATTTCATGTTTGTCCTTAGGAAGTATTCCTCCGATATAAATAATTTGTTTGAGCTTATTTTTTTGAGCGGCACGAGAAAAATTATCTGCCAAAAGAAGGTCAGTATCCTCAAACTTTCCTTGATTTAGTCTGGTAGATGGTTGCATGGAATGAACCAAATAAATTGCGATATCAGCCCCCTCCAGCGCTCGTTCAGTACTGGACATGGAGTATAAATCTACCTCTTTCCAAACAATGTTTTGGTTGGGATTATTTTTAACCTTTTTTCGGCTAAGCGCGATGATTTGAAAATCATTTTGAAAAGCTTCGATAATCCACCTTCCAATAAAACCTGTGGCACCTGCTAAAACAACTTTTGGTTTCAAATTGATTAAAATTTCAGATTATACGCTATCCGTTTAAGTAGATTAAGGCAAGATAATTTGGAATAGGAATTGACTAAAGTTTAAAATTACTTAAATTTGCATGAAATTAGATTAAAAAAGGTTTTAATAACCTTTAAATATAAAGATGTTGTGTGTTGTTAATATTGGAAAACCAATTATTTAGCAACTGATGAGAAGCTTTCCAGTTTACCGGAGAGCTTTTTTGTTTTTAGGGTATATTGTTTTGATTTTATCTTGACAATAATAATTAAACCCTTATCATTAAACCTAGCAGTAGCGCAGATTTACTTAATTTAAACTCAGAAAAAAATGAAAAATATTTTCTGATAGACAACGAAAGTTGTCCCGCTACAATACAGGATTTAGGTTGAAATCATTGTCAAATCGAATTTCTATTAATTATGCTATAAATTCTTGAAATCTTAAATTCTTAAATAAAATTTTAAAAAAAAATTAACGTAAACGTAGGGTATTGTTTTTTGAGATCGGGTAATGGGTGTAATCTTAAAATTTGAAACTATGAAAATTAAAAAATCAACTATCGCTTTAATATGTGCTGGGCTTTTTATCGCCTGTTCAGAGGATAACACAAGTGGTCTCCCAGAAAATTTAAGCACAACTACTGTTTTAGAAACAATCAATGCGATTTCATTCGATGAGGATATGGAGGAATTGGTAACGGAAGCGCTTGAATTTCGTTCAACTTCTAATTCAGGCAAAAGTTCAGAATCTGCAGATAAAGGACCTAAAAAGTTTGATGGGGATAAATATGGCGAATGTGCAACTGTCGAAATCGATGAAGAAAACAATATTAAAACGGTTACCTTTTCAGGGTCCTGTGAAGGTAAACGCGGTCAAGTTAGAAGTGGTTCCATGATAATCAGCTATTCTGATGCTCGAAATGAAGCTGGAAGCTTTCGACAAGTGGAATATTCAGATTTCTACATGAATGATGTTAAGATAGAGGGAACCCGAAGAACTGAAATTGTCTCAATCGATGAAAATGGAAATAAAACCATGAAAACCACAATTACTGATGGAAAAATGGTTTATGAAGATGGTACATTTAAAACAAAAAGCTCAGAAATGACTCGTTTCACCTACAAAGAAAATGATGAAAAAGTCTATAGTACCCTTACCGGTTCCTCATCAGGAGTAAGCACTGAGGGAGTTAGCTTTAGTATGGAAATTACGACCCCAATAAAATTTGTTTACGATTGCTTCACCGAAGGAGAAAAGAAACGTGGAAAAGTTCCTGTAGAGGGAATTAAAGTAACTACAGATGGAGAAAGTTCAGTTATCACAGATTTTGGAGATGGCTCTTGTGACTCGTTAGTGGAGGTTACCAAAGATGGTGAGGTAGAGACTGTTGATCTTAAAGATATTAAAAGAGGTGATCGTTTTAAAAACATATTGAAAAAGAAATAAATAAGTTTTTTTTAAATAAGTGTTAATTTTCCTATCCGATTCCTTTGATAATTTTATCTTAGGAATTGGATTTAAGGAAACAAATTGACCGCAAAAGATTTTAAAATGATATATGACGCGCACTTTGACAACCTTAGACGATATCTCTATTACCGATCGGGAGATCAAGATTTGTCTCAGGATATTGCGCAAGACGTGTTCATGAAAGTTTGGAATAAAAAACTCGACATTACCGCAGGGAATGTCAAGAGTTTACTTTTTAAAATGGGTACAGATGAATTTATCAGTCACTACAGAAGGTCAAAAATAGAAAGAGAATATGTCAATGCTCAGGATTTCAGATTGGTTCATGAAGTTGGGGATGAAAACGGGTTTTTAGAAAAGAAAAAAAAGTTTGAAAAAGCCCTAAAGACCCTCACCGATAAACAAAGATCTGCATTGTTGATGAATAAAATGGAAGGGCTGACCCATAAAGAAATTGCAGAAAGCCTAAATTTGTCTCAGAAATCGATTGAGAAAAGAATTAGTCAAGCGCTTATTACATTGAAGAAAAATTTAAATAAAGAATGAGTAAAGAACCAGAATTTTCAGATCAGGAAATCAACGATTTTCTTTCTCAGACCGACGTTCCTTTGGGAAAAGACAAGGACAGTATTTGGGCTGAAAAATTTGATTCGTTGATCGCCGATGAAAACAAACCTGAGCCGGTTACTATCTCATTGTTTAGCTTTAGGCGTTATGGTATTGCCGCTTCTATAGCTGTTTTAATTGCTGTTACGTTTTACTTAAACCCTCTTGAAAAAACGCAGAAAAAAATGGCCTTTATGAAATTGAGTGGAACTGAGGAGGAACTATTGGCCGATGAGACCATGATTGAATCCCTTTTTGTTGAAGACAGTGAATTTGATGATTGGTTTGAAGAACGTTATTTATTGAACGCAGTAAATTAATGCTTATGAGAAAAAAAATACACCTGATTTTTCTTTTTGCAATAGCCTTCCTAAATACCTTTTTGGTATTGTCTCAAGATATCCCATCCACTCCTGAAAAAATTTATACTCCGAATCAGCTAGAAATGATAAAGGAGCAAAGAGATTTGGTGAAAAAAAGTCGAGAAACCTTCAGGAATTCTCTCACTGAGGAGCAAAAATCTATGCTCATAAACAGCAAGCTTTCCATTAAAGAAAGGCAATCTGCTCTGATGAAATCTCTCTCCGAGAACCAAAAAGAAGTTCTAAAAGGGAATCGTGAGGCTTTAAAAAAAATTAAAGAGTCCTTTTCTAAATCTTTGACGGATAAACAGAAAATGGTTTTGAAGCAACGGAAGGATGATCTCAAGGACAAAAGAGAAAAGCTAAAGGATTATAAGTCTGGATCAAATGAACGAAGAGATAAGCTGAAGCAAAAACAGCAGAATTTTAAGGATCGCGTCAAAAAACAAAAAAACAAGCCTGGATCGAAATTAGGAAACTGAAAGTGCAACCCTTTCACTATATTTAGTCAATGAAAAAAATAATTTTCATTGGCTTTTTTTTGTCTCCTTTTTTAATTTTCTCTCAGATCGAGGAGGAAGATATTATTTTAGATAGTGTCTTAGACGAACTTTTTAAGACAGATGAACCGCTAATTGATTATGATCGCTCAGACTATCTCTATACCACCTTCTCTTTTGACGACAGGGTTTATTTCTCCGGAAGGGATTTCGGTATAAATCAATATAGTTTTACGCCCAATATCAGCTATATGCGAGGTCAAAACTTCTTTTTGAGTTTGGGTTCGGCTTATTTCAGTGAGCTTGACCCGAAATGGGATTTTATTTCCCTAAGCTCAGGTTACTCTGTTTTTTTAGATCAATCAAAGCGAATTAACTTAACAGGAATCTACAGTCGAATATTTTTTTCAGCTAATGCCGATGAGCTAAATCCCAATAGATTTGCCCTATCATTGGTTTACCATAAAAAAAACCTGAGAACAAGATTATCTGGAGGTTACCTTTTCGGGGGCTCTTCTTCAATATATACATCGCTAAGTGGGAGTTATGATTTCACACTTTTTAGTAATGATTTATGGGATTTAACCTTTGGTCCAGAATTCAGTTTTTTGATGAGTGAGCAAACGGTAAGCGAACAAATTTCATCTGGTATTTTTACCCAGCAAATCGACCAAGACGTTTTTGAATTAATCAACACACAGTTAGAGCTTCCCGTTGAACTGGATTTCGGAAGTTGGGATTTTGAATTGGCCTACAAAATCAATTTCCCCAATCCACTAAATAGTGAAAGCAACTTGAGTACCACTTCATTTTTTACTTTCACAATAGGCTACTTTGTAGGCTTATGATTTTTTAGTGATTTAAAATAGATTTATATATTTGATAAAAACCAAAAAAAATATGTTTAAATACTTTTCGATTACTTGTTGCTGCTTATTGCTGACTATTTTAATTACCAATTCTTGCCAACAAGATCAAAAACCAAAATATGTTAAAGCCCCTTTTTCTAAGTTAGATACTCTTGCTACCAATGACTGGTGGAATAGAAAAACCAGCCGAATTATTGACATGAAAGTTCCTAGAGACCAGGTTATTGCTTTTGGAATTTATACTACTTCCAACAATACTCTAAAAATATCTGCTCAATTGTTTCCGCTCTATCTAGAGGAATCTCGTACAGTAAAATTAGCTCTTTATCAAGATCAAGCATGGAAGGTAGTTCAAACCCAAGAGGTCAACGAAATCGGCTGGTCAGCTCTTTTTAGGGTGGAGAACTGGGATATGAATAAGGCTGTCAAATATAAATTGATGCATGGCGAAATAGCTACTTTTGAAGGTCTGATTCGAAGAGACCCAAAGAATAAAAATGAAATCACCTTAGCCGCACTTTCGTGCAATAGTAATAAAGATCGTGGAGATCGAGATCAGTATGTCAAAAACATTAGTGCATTAGATCCAGATTTAATTTTCTTCGCTGGAGATCAATCCTATGACCACAAGGAACATACTGCTGCTTGGTTGAAATTTGGAATGCAATTCAGAGAACTCTTTAAAAATCGCCCATGTATCACGATTCCAGATGACCACGACATTGGGCAGGGAAATCTTTGGGGCGAAAGCGGTAAAAAATCTTTGCGCAAAGACGGTAACGACGGCGGTTATTTTTTCCATCCAGAGTATGTTAAAATGGTTGAGCGAGCACAAACTGCTCACTTGCCTGACCCCTACCACAAAGCTCCCCTTGAACAGGGGCTTACTGCCTATTTTACCAATCTTAAAATTGGCGCGGTTGATTTTGCTATTATCGAAGATCGAAAATTTAAATCTGGCCCGAATGGTAAAATTTCCCAACAAGGGCCAAGGGCAGATCATATCAATGATCCGAATTATGATCCCGATTCCATCAACCTACCTGAATTGGTTTTACTAGGAGATTTACAGCATGAGTTTTTAGCAAAATGGGGAGAAAATAAAGCAACAAAAATGAAAGCAGTTCTCTCTGCGACTGGTTTTTGTGGCGGAGCTCATCTTCACGGTAGAAATAGTAGTCGCTTACACGCAGACTTAGATTCTAATGGTTGGCCGCAGCATGGAAGAAATACTGCTTTGCGACTAATTAAAAATGCAGGTGCCGTCCATATAGCTGGAGACCAGCACCTAGCCACAGTAATCCATCATGGAATTGACAAATTTGATGATGGACCTTGGGCCTTTGTTGTTCCGGCAATTATAAATAATTATTACAGTCGTTGGTGGTGGCCCGAAGACGAAAAGCCAGGAGAAAACCCCAATGATAAATTGCCATGGACGGGGCGCTATCTCGATGGATTTAAAAATAAAATTAACATGCAGGCTTATGCCAACCCTGATTCAAGATCCAGTGGCGCAGGTTTTGGATTTATTCGTTTTAATACTGTTGCAAATGAAGTTACTTTTGAATGTTGGCCTAGAAACGTTGATTTAACAAAGCAGGGGAATCAACAATTTCAAGGGTGGCCTGTGAAAATTAAATTATAAGTAAATGAAGATGGTAAAATATTTTTTTTTATTAACTCTCTTTATTACAGGCTGTGCGCAAGAAGTTGAGCAGTTGCCTATGAAACCCAATGTAGTTTTTATTCTCGTTGATGACCTTGGGTGGAAAGATTTGGGCTGTTATGGCAGCTCTTTTTATGAAACACCAAACATTGATCTTTTAGCATCGCAGAGCTACAGATTTACCAATGCCTATTCTTCTAATCCCGTTTGTTCTCCTACTCGAGCTTCAATTATGACCGGAAAACATCCCTCTAGGATTGGAATAACGGATTGGATTACCCCCGAAGACTCTCCTAGCGAAACTTGGCAAAAGCTGCGAAAAAATCAAAAGCTTATTTGCCCAGAAAACAGACGCGCTCTACCCCTTGAGGAGTTTACCATGGCTGAAGCACTAAATACAGCTGGTTATCCAACTTTTTACGCTGGAAAATGGCATCTGGGTGATGAAGGGTTTTTTCCTCAAAATCAAGGGTTTGAAGTCAATAAAGGTGGTCATATGAAAGGCTCTCCACCTGGAGGGTATTATACCCCGTATAATAATCCTCAGCTTGAGGACGGACCGGAGGGGGAATACTTAACCGATCGACTGACCAATGAATCGATAGCCTTTATCGAACAAAATAAAGAAAACCCATTTTTCCTTTACCTTGCCTTTTATACCGTTCATTCGCCCATTCAGCCCAATAAAAAATATCTAGATAAATTCACACAAAAAAGAAAACTGCTCAAAGACAGTTTACCGATTAAAATTGAAGAACGTAAAGCTTATACGGTTCAAAATCAATACAACGCAGCATATGCCTCAATGGTGTATGCGTTGGATCAAAATGTAGGAAGGTTGATCGACAAACTTAAAGCTTTGAATATCTTAGAAAACACATTGATTATTTTCACCTCAGACAACGGTGGTTTATCTACATTAATTGGTAAGTCAGTCTATGGAAGAAATGCACCTACAAGCGTATTACCTTTGAGAGCGGGTAAAGGATGGGCTTATGAAGGGGGAATCAGAGTACCGCTAATCATCAAACCTCCAAACGACCTTGAAGCTAAAATAATTGACGCTCCTGCCAATAGTATGGATTATTACCCTACAATTCTAGATTATACAGGTATTGGGTTAAACTACGAACAACATATTGATGGAATTAGTTTAAAACCCTTTTTGGAAGGTGAAACAAGGGTTACTCATAAAGAACTTTTTTGGGATTTCCCCCATTATCATGGAAGTGGTTGGACCCCTGGAAGAGCCATGCGTCAAGGTCCTTGGAAGTTGATTTACTTTTTTGAAGATGACGTTTATGAACTCTACAATTTGGATAACGATATTGGTGAACGTAATAATTTAGCAACAATTTATCCAAAAAAATTTGAGGAAATGAAAAAATTATTAGAGGTTTGGGGAGATGAAATAGGTGCAGAAGAACCATATTTAAATCAAAATTTTAACTAAATTTTTTTCAACCAAGGATGAATTTTACCATTTTTAATATAGTTTCATTTGTTGTTTTAACAGTGCTTTTAGGAGATGAAATACAACAACCCTATAAGCAACTTATCCACGGTACAGATGAAAATGTAGAGATGGTTTTTATTCCAGGGGGCACATTTACCATGGGAAGTCCTAAGTCGGAAAAAAATCATTTTGGTGATGAAGGGCCCCAACACGAGATAGAAATCGCGCCCTTTTGGATGGGTAAGTACGAGATTACCTGGGACCTATACGAGTTATTTGTGGCGCGAGAAATCGATGCCAAAAAACCTGCAACAGTTGAAGGGAAAGAGGTTGACCTTGATGTAGATGCAGTTTCTGGTGCTACCCAGCCTTACACAGATATGAGCTTTGGAATGGGAATTGAGGGCTATCCAGCAATTTGTATGACTCAGTTATCAGCAGTAAAATTTTGTCAATGGCTATCTGCCATGACAGGGAATTTTTATCGCTTACCAACTGAGGCAGAATGGGAATATGCCTGTCGCGCAGGAACAAAAACTGCATATTCATTTGGAGATGACCCAGTAGATTTAGATATTTATGCTTGGTACCATGAAAATAGTGGGGGTACTTACCAGAAGGTAGGTCAAAAAAAGCCAAATCCCTGGGGGCTGCATGATATGCATGGTAATGTTTCTGAATGGACTTTGGATCAGTATATTCCAACGGTTTACAATCAAAGAAAAAGAAAAACTGTCAGCGACCCCCGAGTAATACCCACTAAAACCTACCCGAGAACTGTAAGAGGAGGTGCATGGACTGACAAGCCTAGTAGGCTCAGAAGTGCAGCGAGAAGGCCTTCATCAAAACAGTGGAAAAAAAGAGACCCTCAAATCCCAAAAAGCCTCTGGTGGCACACTGACGCTCCATTTGTGGGTTTTAGGATTGTCAGACCATTGAACACGCCCTCTATTGAAGAACAAGAATCATATTGGAACTAATAAATTAACGAACAATGAAATCTAGTAAAAACAATTCACTAAGTAGAAGAAATTTTGTCAAGCAAACTACCTTGGCAACAACAGGCTTGTTATCTGCAAGTCTTCCAGTTGGAGCCATGGCTAACGTAAATGGAAATAAAAAATTAAAACTTGCTCTTGTTGGATGCGGAGGACGAGGAACTGGAGCAATAGTTCAAGCGCTTCAAGCTGATGAAAACACAGAATTGGTGGCTATGGCTGATGCTTTCCAAGATAAAGTTGAAAATAGCTTGAAAGCCGTTCAGGAACATTTTGATGGGGTTAAGAAAATTAAAATTAATCCTAAAAATCTTTTTTCTGGTTTTGATGCCTATAAAAAAGCAATTGACATGGCAGATGTAGTTATCCTGACGACACCTCCTGGATTTAGACCCTATCACTTTGAATACGCAATCCAAAATGGGAAACATGTTTTTATGGAGAAACCCGTTGCAACTGATCCTGTCGGTGTTAGAAAAGTTTTGGATGTTGCCAGAATTGCAAAAGAGAAAAAACTCAATGTGGTAGTCGGATTGCAAAGACGTTACCAAAATAAATATGTCGATCTTATAAAAAGAGTCAATGATGGGCAAATTGGAAAAATCACTGGTGGTCAAGTTTATTGGAATAGCCGTGGTGTTTGGGTAAGAGGACGAAAGCCTGAGCAGACTGAAATGGAGTACCAAATGCGAAATTGGTACTACTTCAATTGGTTGTGTGGCGATCATATTCTCGAACAACATATTCACAATATTGATGTAGCCAATTGGTTTATAGGCGGTTACCCAACCAAAGCTCAGGGTATGGGCGGAAGACAAGTTAGAAATGGAAAAGATCACGGAGAAATTTACGATCACCATTTTGTAGAGTTTACTTATGATACTGGAGCAGTGGTTTCCAGTCAGTGTCGACATCAACCAGGATGTATGCGTCGTGTCGACGAAAGCTTTCAAGGAACAAAAGGGAGTGTAGTGACTCGACCTGGAACCATTCAGGATTTAGAAGGAAATGAAATGTTTAAGTACAAAGAAGCTGGATTGGATGAACCAAACCCTTACCAAGTGGAGCATGATAAGCTATTTGCTTCAATTAGAAATGGTGGTGTTATTGCTGACGCAGAGTATGGAGCTAAAAGCACATTGACGGCTATTATGGGTAGAATGGCGACTTATTCAGGTAAAGAAATTACATGGGAGCAAGCACTAAACTCAGATTTACAAATAATGCCTGAGAGCGTTGATTGGAGTAGTACGCCCCCTACAACCCCTAATGCTAACGGTCTGTACCCCATTCCCACTCCTGGAGTTACAATTTATTAATAATAAAA
>CENP01105411.1_pt1 | contig 14981 bp, 10 predicted proteins | sample 361281 | NCBI WGS metagenome assembly CENP01 (sample SAMEA2591122, study PRJEB7988) | marine metagenome | biome: marine biome (ENVO:00000447); feature: deep chlorophyll maximum layer (ENVO:xxxxxxxx); material: saline water (ENVO:00002010), including plankton (ENVO:xxxxxxxx) | depth 70 m
TGGATGATCTAGGTAAGCTGTTTGATTACAAATCTATTTTTGAGAATGAAGACTGGATGAAAATGTGGTCTTTTTGGTCTGCCAATGTCGAAGGTGTAAGACAACAGTATGGTACTCAACTTCTAAATTCTACCAATAAAGAGGGAAATTTCTTTCAAGGTATTTGGGGTATTAAAGCGATAAACCCACAAACTACAGGAACTGCCTTTGCACAACTTATAAAAGACAATCAAGCTATATTAGATAAATACAATGCTGAAATTGCTATACACCAAGCTTTTGCTGGGCAAGAGGGCGAGATTTCACATTACATCACTGGAAACTTCAAAAATTTTGCAACTTATATGAAGTGTTCAAGTGAATTCTATCAATCTGAAGGCTTTGGAAAATTTGCCGCTGCAACCTCTGCAAATTCCAATCTTTTGACTATAACAAGAACTATATTAGGTGCTTGGAATCTTCCTGAAAACTAGAAATAAATTAATCAAGGATTTTTAAAAAGCCCTGTGGAATGCCATAGGGCTTTTTTTATTCAATTGGTAATTATTGTTTAATAAATTATCTTGCACTTATGCGTATATTAAAATACAGTTTAAGTTTGGTTCTTGTTGGTTGCTTTGGATTAAGCAGCTTTGCTCAAGATAAGTTTGCATTTTGGAAAAAAGACAGAGAATATGCAGAAAATTCAGTAAGTATCAATATCTCGGGACCAATCCCAGGGGGTGGATTGGCATTTGGTCACCAAGTATCTAAAAAAACGACATTTGTTGCTTTCTATGGCCAAGCACAGGAAATAGAATTTTCAGGTGATGACCTTGAAATTGGTGATTTGGATGGCAACAATGAAATTGCATTTACTGGAAAACTCGGTGACGAAAATAATTCAAGTTCATGGGCCGGAGGAATCTTACAATATAGACCTTTTGAAAAAGCACAAGGTGTAAGATTGGCCGCTGGTGCAGGAGTTGGAAGATTGTCAGGCACACTTCAAGATCCGGACCAAAACTCTTACCAAATAACCGGGGGTGGTCCTTTTGTTTTCCTGGGTGCTGGCTATGGATTAAGACCGGTTAAAGGTTTACAATTAGGATTTGATATTGGTTTAATTAGACTTCCAGGATTTGATGTGAACACAAATTCGGTATCCACTCCAAATTCGATAAACAGAAGTGAAAATATAAGAAGAGAGTTTAATTCGGCCCCATACATTCCGAACGCTCAAATCACTATTGGTTGGGGATTTTAATTCTCATAATTGTGTTTATTCAATACAAAAAAGGGCAGAAATATTATTTCTGCCCTTTTTTATTTTAACGCAGAAATATTATAGTTAATTGTCGCAAATAAACTTCTTGGAATACCAGAAATTATACCTGGACCAGGGAATCCCGAAGCTCTCCTAGTGAAATATGATTTATTGAGTAAATTGTTTCCACTAAATTTTACTACACAATTATTCAGTTTGTAGGCGATAGAACAATCATGTAAAGAAAAGGAGGGGATTATTCCTACCAATCCATTGGAAGAAGAGAGGGTGTTTTTTGCATCAGAAAATTGTTTACTCTGATAAGAATATTGATAATTCAATGTTAGTCTTTTACCTATCGATAGTGAAAAACCTGTTTTTAAAATATGAGGCGATAAGTATTCCAATTGGTTACCTACGTAGGATTCATTTCCTTTCGTATATTTCCCTTGTATGAAGCTGTAGTTGAAAAAAATAGAAGAGCGACTCTTTTCAGAAAAAGGGGAATCAAAAAAGACTTTGCAAAGAGACTCGATTCCTCTAGAATACGCTTGACCTATATTGGTCTTGAAAGGTTGCGAGATATTTTCTTGGTTCGTTATTTCACCAGTGCCGATAATGTCCCTATAATCCAAATAAAATAAGCCAAAATTGATGTAAACTTTATTTGGCTTTAAAAATCCTCTTAAAACGATATCAAAATTAAACCCAGACTCGTCTTTCAATTCCGAATCAATTAATAAGTTGGGGTTTCTAATAATTACGTCTGAAAAATTTACGGCTCTGTAATTTTGTGTAAAGTTTAATTGTAATTCAAGTGATTTTAATTTTTGGTTTATGCCTATCCCAAACAAAGGGAAGTCTCTATTCGATTTTTCTGTGTTCTCTATTGTGAAGATTCCTGTATCTCGTCCATCCAAAAAATAGCCATTCACTTCAGTTTGTAGAAATTCGTATCGAATACCCGGGGTGATGGACAGAGAATTGTTAATTCTAAAAATATTTTCTGCAAAAAATGATGAATTAATACTGGGGCACAAAAAGCTAGAATTTCCGACATAATTGGTATTTAGAAAATCAAAATCTACCTCATCTCCAGCAGTTGAAAAACCTCTTTGGTCGGAGGTTTCACCACTGAATAACCTGATGCCCATTAATAGGCTATTATTATAAGATCTAATCTTGTATTCGCTAGAATATCTTGCTTCAAAGCCAAGGTTATTAAAATTACCAACTTTTAGGTCTCTATTTATATTATAATCATCATACTTTTCAGGCGTAAGGTTGATTGTTCCAACTTGTTTTCTATTCGCATCCAGCGCAAATAATCTCAAATTAAAGGTATTCTTTTCATTAAAATATTTATTAAAAATTAGACCGAATAGATGCCAATTTACAGACATCCAGTTCCTACTTCTGTTCCCTTGATAGGGGTTCGCTTTAAATAAGCTATCTGTTAATCCACCTGGTTGCTGTGTCAAGTAATTCATGTTTGTATATTGGGTAGCAATGTCCCAATGATTAGGAGATGTGTATTTTGAAGATAAGTAAAGGACATTTTGGTCTAATTTACTTCGAGGTATAAAGCCATTGGTTTGTAGCTTTTGAAAGTACCCAAAGTATTTCCAATTTTTTAGTGAACCTCCTAGACTTGTATAGCTTTTTCTGAAGTTGTTACTACCATAGGTAATATGCTCACTAAGCTTCAATTTATCTTTTTCGCCTTCTTTGATTATAAAATCCAACGAACCTCCAAAATGAGGTCCGTTCTGAAGACCAAAAGAGCCCCGAGAAAATACGATTTTTTGCAATGCTTCAGCAGGAGGTGAAAAATAAGCTTCAGGATATCCATATGCGTCTGCACTTATATCGTATCCGTTTTGACGTGTGTTTATATTGCTATTTCGATTTGGGCTTAATCCTCTCGCACCAATATTGATCTGTACACCGCTTCCATCGTATTCCCAAATATTCAATCCGGGAATTTCTTTGAATATAGAACGTGAAAGATTATTGAAGTTTTGTGTTCTCTGTGCGTCAGGCATCAATAAATGGCTGTTTTTACCTTCAAAAATTTGACCATTATAAAGCCCTTTTAGTGAAAAGTTGGATTTTTTTTGACAAAATAAAAAGCTGTCAAGCAGATGTGTACCTTTACCATTGTTTTTTAAGGTGTCTATCTGTGTGGCGTAAATACGTTGGGTCAATACGCCATTTACAACTAGAATAAGACTAAATAAAAACAATCTCATTGCTGCGCAAAACTAGCCTTTATTTTTAACTAGTCTTAATAAAATGTAGATTAAGCCAGACCCTGATCTAGCATAGCATCTGCAACACGCACAAAACCTGCAATATTTGCTCCTTTCGCATAATTTATACTACCTGATTCACTTCCAAATTCTTTACATTGGGCATGAATATTGGTCATGATTCCTTGTAGTTTTTGATCTACTTCTTGACTTGACCAATGAAGTTTAAGCGCATTCTGACTCATTTCAAGACCGCTAGTAGCTACGCCTCCTGCGTTACTTGCTTTTCCCGGACCATAAGCAACATTATTGGCATGCAGAAAAGAGATGGCATCGGGTGTAGTCGGCATATTGGCGCCTTCAACGACATATTTTAATCCATTAGAGACTAAAGAATTTACTTCTCCAAGATTTAATTCATTTTGGGTTGCACTAGGCAAAGCAATGCTTAGTGGAAATCGCCAAGGTTTTTCGCTTTCAAAATATTTGATTCCATCAAAATGATCTGCCAATTCCTTAATTCTTCCTCGTTTTTCATTTTTAAGAATTTTAGTAAACTCGATGTGTTCTTGTTTCAATCCATTTTCGGCATAAACAACCCCTTTAGAATCGCTAAGTGTTTGGACAATACCCCCAAGTTCTATTGCTTTTTCTGCAGCGTATTGCGCAACGTTTCCACTTCCAGAAATCCCAATTTTTTGGCCTTCAAGGTCCTCATTTCGATCTTTTAGAAGATGTTGGGTGAAATAAACACATCCATATCCGGTGGCTTCGGGTCGGATTAAACTTCCGCCCCAACCATATGTTTTCCCTGTTAGTACGCCATTAAATTGATTGGTTATTTTTTTGTATTGGCCAAAAAGGTAGCCAATTTCCCTTGCACCTACACCAATATCACCCGCAGGTATGTCTGTGCTATCTCCAATGTGACGATATAATTCAGTCATGAAGTTTTGACAAAATCTTCGAATTTCATTATCACTTTTTCCTTTAGGGTCAAAATCCGACCCACCTTTTCCAGCACCGAGTGGAAGGGACGTAAGACTATTTTTGAAAATTTGTTCAAATGCTAAAAATTTCAAAATACTAAGGTTGACGCTTGGATGAAATCGAAGGCCACCTTTATAAGGACCTATTGAACTGCTCATTTGAACGCGATAACCTTTGTTGACTTCGATATTTCCTTCGTCATTTTGCCAACTAATTCGAAAACCGATGGTTCTTTCTGGTTCAGACATGATTTCCAAAAGAGTTCTTTTTGCGTATTTCTTGTTTTTAACAACAAAAGGTAAAATGGACTCAAATACCTCCAAAACGGCCTGATGAAATTCAGGTTGATTTGGATTTTTTTTGATTATTCTATCCATTAATTCCTGAAGTGAAAAAATATGCTTATTTGTAATCAAACTCATATCAATCGCTGGCGTGAACTTTGCGAATGCAATCTTAATAAAAAAAAACAACCAAGGGTTATTCTTAATTTATATAAATAAATTGCTGCTCGATTAATCAGTTGATATTACGCCTAAATCGACTGCGACGGAGAAACGAATGGTGCCTTGAAGAGGATGCCTTTGTGCTAGTGGAATTAAATAAGCTGCGTCAACACCAATTTTATTCATTTTAAGACCTGCACCAATTGTTCCAAAGTTACGCCCTCCTTTATTTTTATGCTCATTGAAATAGCCTGCTCTCAGGGCAAATTGTTTGTCATACCAATATTCAAATCCTACCGAATACATTAATTCATTTAGCTCTTCTTGAAAGCCCCCTGGGGCATCACCCACGGACTGAAAAACACCTTGCAAGACATTCACATCTTTCCGATAATATCTTTGTGTGCTATCATCCCATTGTGGGGTTGGAACAAGAAGTTTATTAATGTCTACCAAAAAGGTGATAGAGTTGTAATCGTCAATTATATTAGTGAATGCGGCTCCCAATCTTAAGCTTGTTGGTATATAATCTCTTTCCGCTTTTGTTGTGTAAGAAATTTTGGAGCCCAGGTTGGAAATATTTCCTCCAAGAGCTATTTGCCATTCTCGCCCCCCTAAGTCAATTTCATTTTTATAATAAACGCCAATATCGCCGGAGCCTGCTATTCCTGGTTTTATCTCTTGATTGCCACTATATTGACCTTTGGCTAAGTCTGATACAATAAATCGAAGGCCAACTCCTACAGAGAATTGCTTCGAGAGTTGGGTTGCATAATTACCACTAATGGCAGTTTCATATGGCTCATAATTTCCCAAACTACTTCCAACTTGGTCCGTAAATTGTATTTCACCGAGGGTAAAATGGCGAATAGAACCTGACAGGGTGCTCCTTTGTTTCTCCCCAATTCTTTTGTATCCCGAGAGATAATAGATCCAAACATCTGGAACAAGCTCTCTAAGCCATGGTGTTGCTGATATAGAAATTCCTGCATCACTTTCTATAAAAGCCATTTTAGCTGCATTCCAATAGGCTCCGTTGGCATCCGGCTTTAAAGCTACCCCAGCTTCACCTAAGGCTGCCGATCGTGCGTCTGGAGCTATAGTTAAAAAGGGTACGGATGTCGTGACGACGTTTCGTTGGCCTAACAATTGATCCTTAGACGTAACTTGAGCTTGGACTAAGTTGAAAGTTAAACCAAGGATTATTACAGAAGCGAATAGAGATGAACAAATATTTCTCATTTAGAACAAATTAAATAAAATATTGTGGTTTAACGTAAGATTATCAGTTTTAGGGTTTTTTGAGTAATTCGGTTGTATTTATCTTTCACAAGAATACGACAGAAGTAAGTACCACTTTCTAAAGTTTGTTCGTTATTATTTTGGCCTTCCCATAGAATAGATACAACTCTTGTTGGTGCTATTTCAAATGTCTTTTTTGTATTAAATACTTTTTTTCCAGCAATGGAATAAATTTGATAATCTACTTCTATCCATTTTCCTGCTTGATTATGTTCAAATTGTATTTGAGTCGAAGTGCTAAATGGATTGGGGAAATTTTTGACATGGGCAATTTCGAGTTTATCTTCAGCACCTACAACAAAATTGGTTTTTGTTTCAAACGAGTTGTTAGATACATCCCAAACTTTGAGATGTATGGTATGTTCTCCTTCTGCTATTTCACTTAAAGGAAATTTTATTTTCCCACTTTGGTAGCTGTTTAAATTGGCTCGGTAGTAATCATTAAGAATAAAAAGTTGCTCATGTTCTGTATTCTTGTCTAGAATAGCTACTATATCTTTCCCAATGCCACTTCCAACCGTGTTTATTCCGTTTATATCATAAATATCTGCTAGTAAAGTAGGATTTGGATTTGTGAAGCCTCCATTTTTCCAAGTCGAATCATTAAGGAATAGCCGCACTTGCGGGCCCATGGTGTCAAAAATTGATTCATCAGATGACCCACCAACAACAATTTGATTCTCAAAACCATTTGCATCCTCTTCTGTATTGAAGGCATAGAGGGATATTTTGCCTTTGCCAAATTGATATGAGATGTCTTTTGGTACAATAAAGCTAAATTTAAATTTACCATCTTGTATCTCTGTTCTACCATTGTATATGCTGCTATTTTGTAATGAAAATGCATCAATCTTGCTGCCTGGGTCATTGCCTAATGTTTGGAAGGTCTGAAACTTATCATATACTGTGGCATTAAGAGTACCATCATAATTGCTAATCATTATGCTATCATTATCTGCAACAATACCTTCAATAGATACCTTGCCTAAGGCGCCAATGGTATCTTTGAACTCTTCTACTTTTTGGCCATTAACATGGGTGATGAAAACATTTTTTTTGGGGTAGGCTAATTGCATGCCCGGATCGCCTAAAAGGATGAAATTCCGTTGATTTACTGCTCTAAAACTGTTGTTCTTTATTTTCATGAAAACATCGCCGAGCGAAGGTCTCTCTCCATCCTTCTTTGCGAAAATATTGTCTCGATAAATTTTGTCGTTAAGGTTTCGGTTAACGGTTAACGTAACAACTCTAGATGTGGTAATTAGTCCAATTGCTCCTCCATTGGGATTGAGTAATATTAATTCACCAGGAGATACTTGTGCAGGGTCGTCATGTTGCGAAAGTTCACAAGTCGCTGTTACAAACAATGGAAGTTTGTCATAATTTTTCCATTCGTTGATTTGTGCTCTTGTTACTACCCTTTCGTGCGCCATACCATTGCCACCTCCATGCCCAATATAATTAAAAATCAAAGTGCCTTGCTCTATGGACCTGTTTACGGCATCATTTACTTCAGGGTATTTATTTCCGCTTCCAAAAGACACTTGAGGGTAAGCGTCTAGGTAGATTTTTTGCACATTGATTTCAGGATGTTTTTGATAAATTTCATTGGAAAAATTTTCTACGTCGTTAAAAAATTTGTTACCATCCTCGTCATCCCCTAAAAACACAATATTATTTCGCCATTTACCAAAGGTTTCTGATTGATGGTAATGAATAATTTTATCCACCACGGTTTTGGCTTCAATTGCTGTCTTTACAGGGAATCTACCTACACCTATATCAAGAGATTCAGCAACATTTTGAAAACCCCAGTAACCTTCATCATCCTCTAGGATTGCAAAAAAATCATCGCTTGGATAAGAGGCTATTGGATCTATGGAGTTTATACTTTGATAGCTGGGAACAAAATTAGTATTGCCATCAAGTCGCTCCTTAAAATCGTAGCTTGCATCACCCATGAATAGAACATATCTTAATGGTTTGGCCTCGGCGGCACCTTTATCATAAACTGATTTAATAAAATTTCTAATGGCCACAACATCTTGTCCACCAGAAGAAAATTCATTATAAATATTGAAGATGTTGATACATTTAACATCATAAGCATATTGGTTTCTGTGAAATTCAGCCAAACGTTCGGTTTCAGTTTTGAAATTTGGGTGGTAAATCATTAGGTAGTCTGTAGCGGAAATACTAATGAGGTTTTGATTCTCAATTTTTCCAACATACTCAGCTTGGCGTGGGTTAGAGAATGAAATGTATTTCCTCAATGGCTTGGTATTTGAAACATTAAAATCAAAAGTGCCATTCAAAAAAGATTGAACTTTTGGTGAATTAAAGTCAGTTATATCCCAAACATTCACATCTTCATTGGCTAAATTTTGAAATGAAATAGTGATATCCTCTGAATTGGTTTTCGTAGGGAATAAGAAAACTTCTTGCTCAGCAGTTAAAATATTATTACGGCTTGCAACAAGCTCTATGTAGTCTATCCATGCTCTTGAAGCAATATCTGGAATTGAATAAGTGTAACTAACTTCAATTTGGTTATCCTTGCTTTTAAAAGAATGATTTTCAGTGTTAATTTGTGCTTGGATATTGTCTTTCGATCCAGGAATTTTATAAACCATTTTTTGGCTTTTAGTTAGACCATTAATTTTCAAGCTGTAGCTACTCTCTACTAAAGATCTAACCCAAATTTTTGAACGGAAAAATATTGTATCCTCTTTAACCAAATTGTTGATATCGAAAGTGAATATTTTTGGTCGATTTGAATTTATTTCGTCTCCAACCCACATTCTACCAGATTTGGCAACATTTACTTCGTCTTGCTCATGGAAGACAAGGAACTTATGCTTGTGGATTTTTCTAGTAGGGTTCAATTGAGCGCCATTTCCAACATTTTGCAAGCGTTTGCCATTTTTTAAACCGTGTGTAAAGAAATAAAAATTTTCGTTTCTGTAAATATTGTATTCATGGGTAAAATCTTGATTGGTTGAATCATAATTCCATTGGTGAGGGCCTAAGCCAAAAAATAAAACTTGGTCATTTCCATCCAATAAGCCATTTTGATTTTTATCAATTTCTAACAAAGGTATTTCGGTTAAAATTGATTTATCTGCTTCGGCAATAACTTCAGACAACATCCCTTTTCCATTGCCATAAAGTTGAATTTTATTCAGTTCAATACCATCACCAAATTGTTCGATTAGCAAAGGAGTCAAGTTATATATTCCATCCTCAATGATTGAAATTTTATGCCATGTACCACTGCTTAACGGGGACTTCTGAGCAAAAGAATTCAATGCGTAAAAGAAAATAAAAAAAAGGGCTAAGACCACTGGCCTAATTTTTTTGATATAAATCATTTTCCTTAATGGCTATTCTAATAACAGATTTGAAACTAAAATAGTGTGTATTTTTGAAAAAAATAAAAATATCAATCATGTTTTTTGTATTTTCACGTTCTTTTTAAGAATGACACAAAAGGTGCAACAAAAATTCAGAATGAATCGGTACACATTATTTGGACTTTTAGTTCTTCTAGTAATAACGGTTAAAGCACAAGATCCGGAATTGTCTCAATTTTATGCGTCTCCATTGTACACAAACCCCTCCCTAGCTGGTACGGGAGAGTGTAATGGTGGTGGACGGGTTTCCTTGAATCAAAGAAATCAATGGCCCAATTTACCAGGAGCCTATATTACTACAGTTGCAAGTTTCGACCAACATGTAAATGCCATCGGCGGTGGTCTTGGCTTCGTGGCGCTAAGGGATGTTGCAGGTGAAGGTTTGTTGAAAACCTACCAGTTTAGTGGGATTTATTCATATCAGCTCAATGTTACGCGCAAATTCACTATGAGATTTGGTATTGAAGCGCAAATTATCCAAAGAAGTGTAGATAAGAGTAAGCTTTTGTTTGAAGATATGATTGACGAAACACGCGGTTTTGTAAAATCTTCTGCTGAACAATTGACTTCAACCAACATACTAACACCAAATTTTAATGCGGGGGTTGTAGGCTACACTAAAGACTTTTATTTTGGTTTTGCTGCACATAACGCAATCGAGCCGAATCAGTCTTTTTACGGAGATCCTGAGAGTAATTTGCCAAGAAGATATACTGCCCATGGAGGTATGGTTGTCCCATTGGATAAAAGACGAGTTGCCAAAGCTACTTTCTCACCGAATATTCTTTTTATGATGCAAGATCAATTTTCGCAATTAAATGCAGGATTTTATATTAATCGAGGCCCTTTGGTTACCGGTCTTTGGTATAGACAAACTTTTGGAGATTTTAAAAATTCTGATGCTGCAATGGTATTGGTAGGTTTTAGAAAAGACCAATTTAAGTTTGGCTATTCTTTTGATTTAACGGTATCAAGCGCTCGTGCAGCGGCACCGGGTTCACACGAAATATCAGCAAGTGTTGGTTGGTGTGCGCGAAAACCTACTCGAAGATTCAGACCAATTAGTTGTCCAGACTTTTAAAGCGCTTGAAAAAACGTATAATTGTAACAATAATTAAGGTTCAAAAAAGTTTAATAATAAATCATTCAATAAAGATGATAAAATTTAGCAAAATATTAATGATTACTTTCACTGCAGCATCTTTGTTTGTTGCATGTTCGTCAGAACGCTCATCAACTACTGGGTGGGTTTATAATGACCCAGACTGGGGTGGTTTTGAAACGTATGAATATGCAGGTCAAGAAACAGGTCCTGGTCTAATTTTGGTTCATGGTGGCTCTTTCACGATGGGTAGCTCTGAACAAGACCTAACTTTTGAGTACAACAATGTAGAGAAGAAAGTAACAGTTCCTTCCTTTTATCTTGATGAAACGGAAGTAAGCAATAAACACTATTTGGAGTATTTACATTGGCTAAGAAGAGTTTTTGTAGATTATCCGGAAGTATATAAAATGGCTCTTCCTGATACCAACTGCTGGAGAGATAGATTGGCGTACAATGAACCTTATGTAAAATATTATCTAAGACATCCGTCTTACCAAAATTATCCTGTTGTTGGTGTAAGTTGGTTACAGGCAACTGAATATGCGGCTTGGAGAACCGATCGAGTCAATGAAATGATTCTTGTGCGAGAAGGGATATTGGATACAGATCCAAATCAAATGAATGAAGAAAACTTTAATACGGATGCCTATCTAAACAGGCAGTTTGACGGAAAAGAAGGAAAGCGTCCTCTAAAGGATATTATGTCTAAAGGGGCCACAAGAAAAGTAAAAATGGAAGATGGTATTTTCCTACCAGAATATCGATTGCCAACTGAAGCAGAGTGGGAGTACGCGGCAATGGCAAATACTGGTGAGGCTATTGGAGAAAATATCAACAACAAGAAAATATATCCGTGGGTTGGGCATACAGTTAGAAATGATGGGAGCAAAAAAGGTGAGACAAATTATAGAGGCGTTTTTATGGCCAACGTAAGACGAGGTAATGGAGACTTTGCTGGTATTGAGAGTAAATACAATGATCATTCCTTTATACCAACGGATGTAAGAACATACTGGCCAAATGATTTTGGACTTTATAATATGGCAGGCAATGTTAGTGAATGGGTTATGGATGTTTACAGACCACTAAGTTTTGAAGATGTAAACGAGTTTAATTCTTTTAGAGGGAATGTTTTCAATAAGCCAAAATTAGATGAAGATGGATTTGTTGACTATAAAGATAGCTTAGGGAGAATTCAATACGTAAATGTTAGTAGAGAAGAAAATGAATATAGAAGGAATTATAAAAAGTCAGACAATATAGGTTACTTGGATGAGGAAGTATACGGTGATGGTAGCCAAGGTTATGAGTATGGAGTAAGTACACTGATAGACAACAGAGCAAGAGTTTATAAAGGCGGAAATTGGCACGATCCTGAATATTGGATGGCGCCAGGAACTAGAAGATATTTGGATGAAGAGCAATCAAACAGCAGAATAGGATTTAGGTGTGCCATGCATAGACTTGGACATCCATAACTGAAAATTATAAAAAATAGATTCTCCAAAAAAAAAGCTCGCTAAATTTTAGCAAGCTTTTTTTGTTTAAGGTATTCAACATTGAATTATAAAAGTTGATTATAGACCTGTTTTAAATGATTGCTAATTAGATCAGATGGCCTACCTTCAATATGGTGCCTTTCTACGAAATGGATTAATTCACCATCCTTCATTAAAGCGATTGAGGGCGAAGAAGGCGGGTAGGGTAAAAAATACTCTCTTGCTTTTTCCGTAGCCTCTTTATCTTGACCTGCAAAAACGGTAAGAAGTCGGTCTGGTTTTTTGTCATTTTTTAGAGAAGAAATCACTCCAGGTCGCGCGCAACCAGCAGCACATCCGCAGACTGAATTTACAACAATTAATACACTACCGTCCATGGCGTTTAGTGCTTTGTCAGCTTCTTCAGCCGTTTTAAGTTCTTTAAAGCCTTCATTTGTTAACTCGGCTCTCATTGGCGATACCAATTCTTCTGGGTACATAATGTACAAAATTATTAATATACTCCAAGGAGTCAACATAAAAATTGAATGTATGTAATATCTTCGCATTCGATATGGATATCACTACGTCGAAAAACTTCAAAGTAAAAGACATCAGTTTGGCAGAATGGGGTAGAAAAGAAATTGAGCTTGCGGAAGCGGAAATGCCTGGTTTAATGTCGCTCAGAGAAGAATTTACTGAATCAAAACCACTCAGTGGAGCAAGAATTGCAGGTTGTTTGCATATGACTATTCAAACGGCTGTTCTTATTGAAACATTACAAACTCTTGGAGCTGAAGTTACTTGGAGTTCTTGTAATATATTTTCAACACAAGATCAAGCTGCTGCTGCAATTGCCGCGAAAGGAACCCCGGTTTTTGCCTGGAAAGGAGAAACAGAAGAAGAATACGACTGGTGTATCGAACAAACAATAGACGCTTTCGATGGTGGAAAGCCGCTAAATATGATTTTAGACGATGGTGGAGACCTTACCAACTATGTATTGGACAAAAGACCCGAGCTTGTTTCAGGAATAAGAGGAATCTCAGAAGAAACCACAACTGGGGTTCTCAGACTATATGATCGTGTAAAGAATGGAACCTTACCAATGCCTGCGATTAACGTGAATGATTCTGTCACAAAATCAAAATTTGATAACAAATATGGATGTAGAGAAAGTGCAGTGGATGCAATTCGAAGAGCTACTGACATCATGATTGCAGGTAAAGTAGCCGTTGTGGCGGGGTACGGAGATGTTGGGAAAGGTACTGCAATGTCTCTTAGAGGTGCTGGTGCAAGGGTGATTGTAACAGAGATAGACCCTATCAATGCGCTTCAAGCTGCTATGGATGGATTCGAAGTTAAAAAAATGAAAAATGCCATCCAAAGAGCACAAATAATTGTAACAGCAACAGGTAATAAAGATATCATTAAAAAAGAAGATTTTGAATTGATGAATGATAAAACCATCGTTTGTAACATCGGTCATTTTGATAATGAAATCGATATGGCTTGGTTAAACAACAACCACGGAGGTTCAAAATTTCAGATAAAACCTCAAGTTGATTTATACAACATCCATGGGAAAGAAATTATTGTATTGGCAGAAGGAAGATTGGTAAATTTAGGCTGCGCTACGGGACACCCAAGTTTTGTAATGAGCAACTCATTTACCAACCAAGTACTTGCACAAATAGAACTATGGAATAATTCTGACAAATATGAAAAAGATGTTTTTATACTTCCAAAACATTTAGATGAAAAAGTAGCCAGATTACATTTAAACAAAATAGGTGTAGAATTGGAAGAATTGTCTGAAGATCAAGCAAATTATATAGGTGTACCGGTCAGTGGTCCATTCAAACCAGAACATTATAGATACTAAGCTAAAGCGTATGTAAAAAATCCAGAACTTCTTTGGCTTGTTCTTGAGTAATATGCTTTTCCAAAATGGCAACATCCATAAGTGATTGCACATCTACTATAGTTTCTAAACTGGTATGGGTGCTAAAATTTTCTTCTGCCTTTTTTGTGCCGTAGGTAAATATTGCCTGAACACCCAACACAATAAAACCAGCATCTCTTAAATACTGAACAACTTTTAGTGAGCTTCCCCCAGTGGAAATTAGGTCTTCAAAAACAACAACCTTTGAGCCAGGATTTAGCCTTCCCTCCAATTGTTTTTTTGTTCCATGTTCTTTTGGTTCCGTTCTGCAATAAGCATAGGGAATGGATAGATTTTGAGCTAAAAGGGCTCCTTTGGCAATTCCCGCCGTTGCAACGCCTACTATGGCTTCAACATCTGCAAAGCATTCCGTTATTTTCTCTGCTAATGCCTCAACCAAAGCTTCTCTAGCATTTGGGTAGGATAAAATCACGCGGTTATCGCAGTATATTGGAGATAGAATACCTGAAGACCAAACAAACTTATTTTTAAGGTTTAATTTTATGGCTTCACATTTCAACAATATTTTTGCTATTTCTTTCCTATCCAAAGACATTAATTACAAATGAACAAAATATATTTTGAAAATAGTTTTATTGAATTTATTGATATAAAGAGCAAGCCAAAAACAAATCCTTATACCATCCAATGCAAGAAAATAAACGAACTAAATGACCTTACGGAAAAGGTGAAACAGCAAAGCTTAGAGGATAAAGCTGTAGTGTTATGTAATGATCCTGAAGTTTATTTTCAAAAATTCCTAGCACAATTTCCGCTTATAGAGGCGGCAGGCGGCTTGGTTTT
>CENP01028434.1_pt1 | contig 14962 bp, 12 predicted proteins | sample 361281 | NCBI WGS metagenome assembly CENP01 (sample SAMEA2591122, study PRJEB7988) | marine metagenome | biome: marine biome (ENVO:00000447); feature: deep chlorophyll maximum layer (ENVO:xxxxxxxx); material: saline water (ENVO:00002010), including plankton (ENVO:xxxxxxxx) | depth 70 m
GTATATGAATATAGGTTATAAATATAAAAAATTAAATATATATGTCCATATATTACATACTCTATTAAATAGATTTGTAGCTACTGCAATAAAAAAATTTAATAAAAAATACCTCATATTTCTATTAAAATTTTATCAAGCTAAAATAAACTAACAATACTTTTTCATATATTTTTCAATTGTAAAGAAATTTTTTAAAATCTTTAATTTAATTTTTAGGATTATTTCCTAAATATATTCCAAGTGACAGAGCAGTTTTAAAAAGAGTGTCTTGTTTTCTTACTTTTCTATAGTCTTTTATTCCGTCATCAATAGATACATCAATAACCTTTCTATCTTGCCATACTACTAATCTATTAAATTTTCTTTGTGCAATCAAATCTACAGCACAAACACCAAATGCACTTGCTAATATTCTATCAATGGCTACAGGCATTGCTCCCCTTTGAATATGACCTAATGAGGTTACTCTACATTCAAAATCGGTTTTTTTCATAATCTCTTGTGCTACATAATGACCTATGCCACCAAATCTTTTCTGTTTATTATAATTATTTAAAACATTACTACCATTTTCTTTTTTAACCGACTCCGCAACTATGATTAAATAATGACCTATTTTATTTTTTTTAATTTCATGTAACTTTTTAATTACTCCCTCTATTGTATAATCTATTTCTGGTATAAGAATTATATCAGCCCCTCCAGCGATTCCAGCATTTAAAGCTATATGTCCTGCATCTCTTCCCATTACCTCTAATATCATAGCTCTTCCATGACTGGCTGCAGTAGATTGAAGGCTGTCTAAAGCCTTAGTAGCAGCATCTACTGCTGTTTGAAATCCTATGGAATATTCTGTAACTCCCACATCATTATCAATGGTTTTTGGTATACCGACTATATTTAGGTTTCCTATTTCGGCAATTTTTTTTAAAATCTTCATACTTCCATCGCCACCTATTACTATTAATCCATCTAAATTAAGATATTTGTACGCAGAGATAATTTTTTTTGTAACATCTAAATGTTTACCATTTTTGTAAAATTTAAAGGGATTTCCTTTACTATTAGTTCCTAAAAAAGTTCCGCCTTGATTAATCAAAAAACCTTCAAAGCTTTTATAAGTCAGTTTTTCTACATCTAAAGGTCTTTTAATGAGTCCTAAAGTACCATTTTTTATACCATATACTTCCATGTTATAGATTTTTTTTGCAGATAAAAATATTGATCTAATTGCTGCATTTAAACCTCCACAGTCACCTCCGCTAGTAAGAACTCCTATTTTTTTTACTTTTTTCACTTTATCAGTTAAATAATAAACTATAAGTTTGTTTTTTCAACGAGCACTGGAAGCGTATAAAATACTATATTCAATATCAGCTAATTAATTTTCCAGGTCTTTTATAACTAGACATAACTTCTTTATACATAGCAGAAACTTTAGTAATATCTGAGCTTTCGTATAAAGGTATTACTTTGTAATCTTCTAGTGTGTTTGCCATCATTGCAGTTACTATGCCAGCACTCAAGTTCGCATATTCTGGAACCTCTGAAATTGCCATTACATGATAATGCTGCCCAACCATTCCATAAAAAGCTAATAATTTTCCTCCTAATGCTTTACTCAAACTTCTCATTGCATCAGCTCTATCTATTCCTTCTTCCATCATTCCTTTAATTGCTTCTTTTGTGTATTTTATTTTAATACAATAAATAGCCATACTTACTCCTTTTTTAATTTATAATATTTTAGCAACTATATATTAATTTAATATATAATCTTACTTATTACTTTACTAATGTTATAAATCACTCAACTACAGTATACTTAAGATGATTATACTGCCTAATCATTAAGTAAAAGGGAAACCTGTTAATCCTTTTTTCCATGCTATAAAGTATTTGTCATTAAATTCATTATTTCTTAATCCATCATATAGGCTATGCATGTTTTTAAACTCTATTGTAGGATCATCTTCTAGTTTTTGGATAAAATGACAATGCCAATGAAGCCTCTTTATAAATGATCTTATTGAGCTAATCCAACTTTTATTTTCTATAAATGAATTATTTTTTAAAAATTCAATTCTATTATTTGCTGTTTGAAAAATTTCTTTTATTGACAAGTTGCCAAAAGAAATATGTGCAGATAGTTTCGAACAACTTAGTAAAGCAGTATTTGGTGAAGACATATCTTTTGAATAATTCTTGCCTCTATCATGAAGAAAGCTCTTTAATAATTTTAAACCCTCTTTTCTTCCACCTAAAATAAAATTTGTATTTTTTTCTTCTTTTAAACCTAACTCTTTAAAAGAAGGAATTTCATATGTTTTCTTACAAACTCTATCAAGCTTAGTAACAGCACTAAATAAATCCTTATTCATTCTAATATGCCATTTTCTTGACCAGCCTTCCCTAGATTTTAAATTTCTAATAACTCCATTTTGAACAACCTCTATCCATTTTATATTATTAGAATCAAACCATTCAGACAATTTATCATTTCTTTTCTTTACCCAATAGTTCCAAGTTTCTTGATGGGACCATACAGTATGTACATTATATTTTTTTTTGTATTTTTTAAAAACTTCTATTGAGTTATTTTTTTCTATTATAAGTTTTTGTCCCAATTCTTCTAAATCATTATTTAAATCATCTAGTGACTGTCTTAAAAATGTATAATGTTTCATACACAATGGAGATTTTTTCCATAAATCTTCTTCAAATATATATAAGGGGATAATAGGACCTTTATCACAAGCATTTTTAAATGCCTCATTATCATATATTCTTAAATCTCTTTTAAACCAAACTATTTGCATAATTTATATTTAGGTTCATTTAAAATAAATTCAAATTAATAATAAAATAACATATTACGAAAATAATTTAATAAAATACTCTTTTTAAGACAGCCTTCTCTTAAACAATTCACTATACTTAGTTACACAAGTGTTACTGAAAAGTTGACGTCTCTCGACAGACATAGATACCTTCACTGCAATAAAACATTATGATTTTTTACTGTATCAAAGTACATTTACTGTTTCCTTGTAAAAGTAAGGAAGAGCTGGCGTCCCCAACGGGAATCGAACCCGTTAGATATTACCATAAAAAAGTCCCAGTTTATAAGGCTTTACGTATGTTTTATATGTCTTAGAATACGATAGAATCCCATATTAATATGATAGAGTTTGGCACCATTTTGGCACCACTTTGGCACCAAGATTAACCAGACTTTTTAGGTCTATTTTTTTTAAATTTAAATAAAACCCTAATTTACTAAAAGTCTTTCTAATTTACTAATTTTTTTTTTTAAGAAATATATAAGGTTTCTTATGATTTTAGTTTTCTAAAATTAATAGAGAATATTAATAAATGAAAAAAAATTATTTACATGACTTAGAGAAATTACTCTTAAAATTCAGAAGACTTGGCATGAAAATCAATGAAGTAAATCCAATAACTGCGTTATCATGTTCCATATTAGAAGATCTTTATCTAAATAACGACAAAAAAATAAATATAGAAAGCACATTAAATAAACTTAATCATTACTACAGTAATTTTCAGATATATAATTTAAGAAAACAAGTTGGTATTAAAAACAAAAGTGAAAAAATAATTAATTGTAAAGATATAGATATTGAAAAGGAAATTTATAGAGCTGTATTTACTGCTCACCCTGTATTTGCATTAACTAAGACTTCTTCAGAAATAATAAGCAAAAGTGCAGATAATGACTCAAAAATATATAAAAAAAATATTTATTCACCAAGAGAAAATATCACTTTAAAAGAAGAACATGATGAAGCCTTAAACGCAATTTTTAACGCAAGAAAAGCAATCTCTTCTCTTAATAGAAAAATACTAGAAAAAAGAGAAAAAGATCTTATTCCAAAATGGAAGGAAAAATTACCTCTTATGCTTGGTGTATCTACTTGGGTAGGATATGATTTAGATGGAAGATCAGATATATCTTGGCTAGATAGTTTTTACCTGCGCCTATTAGAAAAAGAAATAACACTAACATATTATGTAAACCTCCTTAATACATTAAAATTAAAAGAGGTTGAAGATATTTTAAAAAAATTAAAGACTGAATTGTCTTTTACAAAAAAAGAGGTTGAAAGTTTTAGTGATATTAAAAATAACACTAAAAATTTTTCCAATGCAATAAATCTATTTACAGAGAGAAAAAATAAGCTAGTTTCAAGCCATAGTTTATCTAATAAATTACATAAAATAGCAAAAAAAATGCCCAGAAATAAAGATTGTATTTCTTTAATGTTGATTGCGGCTGATATTAAAAATCATGGTTTTGGTATTGCTGAAGTACATTTAAGAGTAAACGCATCTCAAATTCATAATGCAATGAGTTTTGAGCTTAAATGGGATATATTTAATAAAAATAATTTAATATCTTCTAAGAGTCTTCTGGATAAACTGTCAGAAAAGTTATCAACAGAAAAAAAATGGGAAATTAATTTTAAAAATCTTGATGATGAGACATCCATAGCTAAAAGACAACTTATGATAGCAACCCAAATTTTTAAACATATCGATAGTGATCAACCAATAAGGTTTTTAATTGCAGAATGTGAGCAGCCTATTTCAATATTCTCTGCTTTATATTTAGCAAAAAAACTTGATATAGACAAAAAAATCGATATTTCTCCTCTTTTCGAAACAAAATACGGACTTGAACATGGACAGGAAATAATTAAAGATCTTTTATTACAGGAAACTTTTGTTAAATATATTAGAAATAGAAGAAGACTTTCAATTCAAACTGGATATTCAGATGCCGGAAGATTCATTGGACAAATAGCTGCAAATATTGAAATAGAACAACTACAATTAAAAATTGTTAAAATTTTATATGATACCGAAAATTTAAATGTAGACTTACTATTATTTAATACCCATGGTGAAGCTCTTGGGCGTGGTGGCACTCAATCAAGTATAGCCAAACGCCAATCGTTTATGATTTCTCCTTATGTAAGATATATGATCTCTAAAATGAAACTGCACCTTTATCATCAGACGAGCTTTCAGGGTGGAGATGGTTATAGGCTTTTTGGCACAAAAAATTTAGCAAAAAATACTATTAGTAATATATTTTATGCAGAAATTAAAAAATATAATAAAAAAGTTCTAAATGATCATTTTTATATTAAAGAGAACTTCTCAAAAGATTTCTTTTTATTTTTAAAAAATTGGCATAATAGCTTATTTACTAATCCTGATTATCATGACTTAGTAAATATGTTCTCAACTAATCTACTAACGGTAACTGGTTCTAGGCCTTCAAAGAGAGCCAATAAAGAAAAAAATATAAACAAAAATCTTTCAGAAGTAAGAGCAATAACTCATAATGCTATTTTACAACAATTAGGATTTTTAACAAATGTTATTTCTGGTTTTGGTAAAACAGCTAATGTAGATTTAAAGCAATTTCTAGATACATATAAGTCTTCAAATAGACTTAAACAACTACTAATGTTTGTTTTAAAGGCAAAATCAATTGGATCTTTAAATACATTATTAGCTTACTGTAATATTCTTGATCCAGGATTTTGGATTGATCAAGCTTATCATGAAAAACAAATTTTAAACAGGTTTGCATATAGAAAGATAGGAGACCATTTGAGAAATGATAAAAGAGCAAGTAAAATAAAACAATTAATCTGGCGGTTAAGAGATGATTTGATGGACTTATATGTGGTTACAGAGAAAGCTGAAAAAACTAACATAAGAACATCTGGTAAAGAAAGAGTTAATCTTGATATTCTCCATTCATTGAGAATTGCATTAATAATAAATAGTCTTGTTATAATGTGCAAAATACCAAAATTATCAACAAGTAATAAATTTACTAATTCAGATATTTTATCTTATGGTCTTCTACTTGACTTCAATAACGTCATAAAAATTATTAGGAGCGCTTTTACTAATGACAAATCATTTAAAGATAGCAACCATATAAAAGAAAAAGAAAACTACTCAAGTAATAATAAGAGCAATTTATCTTTAATAGAAACAGAAATTATAAGGCCTTTGGAAAGGAATAATAAAATGATAAAAAATATTACTCAGCTTATTGCCGTAAATCATGGAGCTTATGGATAGTATTTTTTTAAGTATGGAACACTTTAATTAATGGAAAATATAATAATATGGATTTCTGGAGCTCTATTTTTAGGACATTTTTGCAAAATACTAACTATACCTGTTTTAATAGGTTTTATTCTAGCAGGTTATATTTTTAGTCTTTTGGATTACGTTGATTATAAGAATATTTTGGAAATACCTAGTAAAATAGGTATTGATCTTTTGTTATTTTCAATTGGTTTACATATAAATCCGTTAAGAGTTTTTAATTTGGGCTATACAAGTATAGTACTGTTACACACGATATTTGTAGCTACAATTTATTTTTTTCTTACAAACCTTAATTTTGTTCTAGAAATAAAAATTATTTTATGTTTAGCCTTAACTTTTTCTAGCACTATTATAGCTTCTAAATCACTTGAAGAAAGAAAAGAGTTAAACTCGTTCCATGGAAAAATATCAATTATTATATTGATTTTACAAGATATACTTTTGTTAGGTCTTTTGCTTTATTCAAGTTCAACGAATCTTACAAAATATTCCTTTTTATTAATATTAGTTCCATTTTTAATACATTTTTTAAAAAAAATATTATACAAACTTAAGAGTGATGATGAATTAGTTATGCTTACCTCTTTATTTTTAGCTTTATTTTTAGGCTCATATACTTTTGAAAAATTTGGTTTAACTGGAGAGATAGGATCACTATTTGTAGGTATTTTAATGTCAAATTATAAATTTGCAGATGATTTGTCAAAAAAGATTTGGAGCATAAGAGAATTTTTCTTATTATTTTTTTTTGTATCTTTAGGTATGAAACTAAATATTAATGCTGAAATATTATTTTACTCAATTTTAATTTTACTTTTATTAGTTATTAAATGCGTAATATTATTTATTTTACTAATATTTCTTAAACTACGTTCTTATACTGCATTTCTTGTATCTATATCTTTAATGAGTTTTTCTGAATTTTTATTGGTTTTAGCTTCTCTTTGGAAAAGTGATGGTATTTTAAATGATTTTTACTTTAGCATATTTGTGTGTAGTGTCTGTTTAAGTTTTATTATTGGCTCTATTTTAAATAAATTTGTTCATGAAATTTTCATTAAATTTGAAAATTTTTTTATAAAGTTAGAAAGATCAAAACATCACCCTGATGAACAACCCCATACTTGTGGTGAGGCTACTGTAATGATAGTTGGTATGGGTAGGATAGGAAATTCAATATTTGATATCTTAGTAAAGAATAATATGAAGGTCGTAGGATTTGATGCCAATGCAGATTTAAGTTTAAATTATTTTAAAAAAGGAAAGCGAGTAACTTTTGCTGATGTAGAGGATCCAGGATTTTGGTCAAAGCTTAGGTTTGGAAAACTTGAAGTTATTATTCTCTCTTTACCTGAATTTAAAGTACAAAACTGGTCAATTAAACAAGCAAGAAAATTTGGCTTCAAGGGTAAAATTATTGTGCCAACAAGATCTCAGGGCGATCCTAATATTTTAAGAAAGTCAGGTGCTGATGAAATTTATGATGCATACGATGCCGCTGGATTGGGAGTTACAAAATTACTTCTTAAAAAATAAATTCTTATCATAATTTAATAAAAATGTATTAATTGAAGTCAGAAAAAATCTTAACATGTTAGAAATGCTTACGATCCCAATGAGTAAGTAAACCGTGGTGGACAGAGTACCAAATCGGTACCAAGCACCCTTAAAGGTGCAGAAAAGCTGGCGTCCCCAACGGGAATCGAACCCGTGTTTCCGCCGTGAAAGGGCGGCGTCCTAGACCGCTAGACGATGGGGACTACTTTTTCTTTATATAATTATTGTAATAATAAGTAAATATAATAATTTATTATAATGATTTATTATAAAAATATATCTATTTGTATTACCTTAGGTGACCCATTAGGAATAGGCCCAGAGATCTCAGCTAAAGCTCTATATTTTTTAAATAAAAAAAAAATAAAAATTAATTTTATAGTCATAGGTAGTAAAATAGCATTTGATATAGCTTGTAAAAATTTGAATATTTCTGATAATATGTCAAATATTAAAGAATTTATAAACTTTGATGAAAAAATTCATTTTAATAATAAGCCTAGTAGTATAGGTGGTTCTATATCATATAAATCAATCTGTAAGGCAGCAGAACTATACAAAAAAAAAATAGTTAACGCTATAGTGACTGCTCCTATATCAAAAGAATCCTTACATTTAGCAGGACATAAGTTTGATGGACATACTGGTCTGTTAGGCTCTTTATTTAATATTAAGGAACCATACTTAATGCTTGCTAATAAAAAATTTTCTACATTACATATTACTTGTCATAAATCTCTTAAAGAAGCAATAAGTCTTATAACTAAAGAAAAAATAATTGAAGTTATAAATATTGGACATGATCATATGCTTAAAATGAAAAAAACTAACCCTAGAATTGCTGTATGTGGTTTAAACCCTCATGCTGGAGAGAATGGAATATTTGGAGTAGAGGAACTTAAAGAAATAATACCCGCTATTAAAGTATTATCTAAAAAGGGATTAAATATAGTTGGACCTATTTCGTCTGATGTTATTTTTAGAGAAGCAGTTAAAAGTAAATATGACCTAGTAATTGCTAATTACCATGATCAAGGACATATTCCGGTTAAACTATTATATTTTGATCAGTCTGTTAATGTTACATTAGGTGTGCCATTTATAAGAACATCCGTGGATCACGGAACAGCCTTTGATATTGCTTACAAAAATAAAGCAAGTGCTAGAAATATGATAAGTGCAATTTTTTATGCACTCAAAATGAGTAATTTTTAACTATAAAGTAATATTTAAACGCATTTTAATGCTTTACTTTATATTTATAGTTAACTATAAGTATAATTATAAAATTTGGAGTATAGTATGTTAAAAAATTTAGTAATTTTTCCAGTTATCGCATTAATCATAGCACTTACAGGTTGTGAAACACCTAATAGTAATAGTAATGCTGCAATAGATGCTGCAATTGCTGACCTAAAGTCGTCTATGGACGCTAAAGAAGCAGAACAAGAAGCAAATATTGAAGCAGCTAATAAAACAGCCCAAAGAGCTGAAGCTATGACTGAGCAAAATAGATCGGCATTAAGAGCTCTTAATGATAAGATAGATAGAATGTTCAGAACTATATCTAGAAAATAAAATTAATATATACTGAGAACTGCTTTTGGTTCACCAGAAGCAGTTCTTACTATTTCCGTTACCCTAACCCAGTCAATTTTAGCTATATGTATGCCAGCGGCCTCTTGTATCAATTTTGCTGCCTCAGGTAATAATCTGATATTAGGCTTTTTCTCCTCGTCTTCCTCAAGACCGTACTCATGCATAGTATGAACTTCCAAATAAAGTACTCCACCTTGCCACCCAGTTTTAACGTTTTGTTCTACTATTTCTACTTTATCTCCTTCTTTTACCATTTCAAACAGCTTTTCTATACCCTCTGGGTACATTCTGATACATCCATGACTAACTCTCATTCCAACACCCCATGGTTTATTCGTGCCATGTAATAAATAACCGGGCATGGATAAATAAATTGCTCTTGTTCCCAATGGATTATCTGGTCCAGGCTTAACTACTTTTGGCCAATGAGGCTCTTCTTCTAAAATAGATTTAGGAACTGTCCAAAAAGGGTTTTTCTTTTTCCCCACTATTGTAGCTTTTCCAGTAGGTGTGTCCCAATTTGCTCTTCCTATTCCAATTGGAAATGAAAAAATAGTATTTTTATCTTTAAAATAATAAGCCCTTAAATCTCCTTTATTTATAATAATTCCCTCTCTTTTACCTTTTGGCAAGATATGCCTTCCGGGTAAGCTAATTACCTTTCCAGTTTCTAAAGTCCAAGGATCATTTATACTATTATTATTAAGTAATACCTCAGGAAATGCTAAATTATATCTTCTAGATATATCAATTAGCGTTTCATCCTCTTTAATAGTATAAGAAGACATATTACCAATTATATCTTCTAATTGAGTACTAAATACTTTATTATAAATTAATAATACAATAGATATAAATATAAATAATTTCACATGGACCTTAATAATTATATAAGAGATATAGCAGATTTTCCTAAAAAAGGAATTATATTTAAAGATATAACTCCCTTACTAAATAATAAAAATAGTTTTGATTATGTATTAGGAATGTTTAAAGAGAGATTAGTCGACAAAAAAATAGATCAAATAGTTGGGATAGAGTCTAGAGGGTTTATATTAGGAGCACCACTTGCTAGTACATTAAATTGTGGCTTTGTTCCTATTAGAAAAAAAGGAAAACTTCCTTATAATGTAATTTCTGAAACTTATGATTTAGAATATGGCAAGGATACTTTAGAAATACATGCTGACGCATTAGCAAAAAATAATAATGTAGTTCTTGTAGACGATGTTTTAGCCACAGGAGGAACTATAAATGCTTCTTTAAAGCTTTTAGAAGCCTTTAAGGTCAATATTGTAGAATGCCAATTTTTAATAGAAATTAAAAAATTAAATGGTGCTAAAAAAATACTTTCAAAAAAGGAAAAATATTATTCTATACTAAAATATTAGTTATTTTGTTTTTGCGTAATTATATCTTGCAATATAAAATTGGTGTCAGAATTAAAATCGTCATAAAGTTTAAACAGCCAATCCTCAAGGTACTGATATTTAATAACTTCTGCTCTAACCTCTTCAAATGATAACATGTTAGGAAGCCCAACAATATTGGCTTCACTTTTATTTAATTCTTTTCTTACATTAATATCACTATCAATATCAAAGTAATAATATATATCTCCCTCTATCTTAAAAGCTTTAATATTTATAATTAAACCGTCAAATGTTTCAAAATATAAGTTTTTTATAAAATTATTATTTTTATTTATAGAAGATTTTTTGATATCAATTTTTTTTACACTTTCCAATAACGAAGAAAAAGCGATTAAATTAAAATTTGAATTTAAATTAAATCCTTTTGGTATATTTGCTAATTTAAATGATTGATCAGAATATTTGTTTTTATAAATATATATATGCTTATCTTTATTTTTAGTATTTTCTAACTTTACTGACTTGATTCTCCATCTTGCTACCTTTAAAATACTATTTTCTGACCAATCTATTTCATTTTCTTTAATATTAAATACATTTTTAAATAACCAAGATTGGTTATTATCAAATTTTCTTATATACTTAAAATCTGAGTTATGTTTAGAACTTTTGCCGATAATAAAATCACTTATAAGGTTTTTTTCCCCTCCTAATAATCTAACCCTATAACTATTTTTTTCTAAAGGAAAAGATAATCCTAAATTTTTGTGTAAAGCAGCGTTATTAGTTTTTTTATCAATAACTTTTAACTGAACTATAGCAAGCAATAAACTTCTAATTTTTTCTTCATCTGCTGGATAATCATCATAACTAGGCAAAACCCATAAACCATTTTTTTTAAACAGATATATTATACTTGAATTATTTTCTATTTCGATTCTGGTAACATTGTCTATTGTTGACTCAATATTAGAAAATAACTTATCATACTCTTTATCAGAAGAATAATCTTTATTTAAAAAAGTAAATAATAGTCCTAATAATATTATTGAAATTGATATAATAAAAAAAAACTTCTTAGTATCCATTAGTTTTCTATTCTTCCAATTTTTTTATAAAACTCTCTTCGTTTTTTTTCAGCTATATATTTAATTATATAATATAAAATGATTACAATAAATGGCATTAACCATATATTTATAAGTTTTATGTTACTTTCTAATTGATCAATATCTGCATTTAGCTGCCTTTGAACTTCTCTTAATTGTTTTCTAATTGAAAATATTTTATTTTGAAAGTCTTCTATAGCTATATTCTGTTCTGAAGTCTTGCTAACGGCAGAATTTGTATTATTTTCCTGAATTTTCTTTAATTTATCTTCGGTAATTTGAAGTTCATTTTGTAATGACATTTGTTTTTCACGAAAACTTAATTCAGCCTTTTTTTGCAAATCCTCGATTACCAAAAAAGGTCTATTAGAAGTTCCTCTTCCTCTTAAACCTATTAAGTTTTTTCCTCCTGACATAGACTCGATCGAATTTACTACCATTCTACCATTATCTGCTATAGCGGTTATAGAATTTCTACCAAACATATCTTGTTTTGATATCCATGTATTATCAGATAGTAAATCTGTATCAGCATATAAAATAATATTAGCCTTTTCTATTTTATTAATATGATCATTTACATCAATATTTATTTTTTTCAGATCTTCTAAAGTAAAGGCTGAGTTAAATTTACCTTTTATTCTAGCGCCTAAAATATAATTTTTATTTTCAGATTGAAATTCTTTTAACAATTGTTCAGGATCAGCTCTAAATTGCATTTTATATCTTTCAATTAACATAGCATCTTCTGATGTACTAACCAAAGGTTCTATCAATAAACTATTGTTAGTTTTTAAGTTTTCAATTGAACCAGCTGATTTTAAAAAAACATAATCTAAATTGGCAGTGACTATATCTTTCTTTGATAATAAATTTTCTTGAATAGCTAACCATAAAACATAGGTTACTATTTTTTGATTATTTGCATTTCCTAAACTTACTTTTCTTCCATTAACTATATCTCCTGCTATCATTCCAGGTTTTACATCAAAGCCCCAACTAGTAAAAATTTTACTTAGATTTGATGATGAGAAATCTTTTTCTTCCTCTGGTTTAGATAAATTATTATCAAACTCAGAGAATGGATCTATAAAAAAAGTTACACCTTTTCCTGACATTACAAATTGATCAATAGCGTATAAAGTTTCATCATTTAAATTCTTGGGATGTATGATTAATAATTGATCTATATTATCAGGTATTGTAGTAACTTCTAAAGTTAAATCTACTACATTAAAAAATTCATTTAGTGTTTGATATATATAAAATGGCTCTTCATACTGTGCTTGTCCTTGAAAGTTGTTTACTCTACCGACTAAGGGTAACCCTGAAATTAACCCAACATTAGGCTTTGTTGTATTAGCTAAATTATATATAGTTTTAGTTAAATCATATTCTAAAAACTGTTCTCTATCTAATTCAAAAAAGGGAATTATAGTTGTATCATCAACAGAATTGCTAAATACTGCTCCAAAGTAAAACTTTTCACCTTCTTCATTCAATTGAAGACCTTGTATTCCATATACATTTGCTAAATCCTCTTGATCTGTGAAAGGCTTTGGATCTATAATTTCAATATTGATATTATTGTTTGATATTTTTTCATAACTAACCAATAACTCTCGTACTCTTTTTTCATAATCTCTAACTTGGGCTAATTCTTTACTTAAGGAGTTTGAAAAAAATAACTTAATACTGATTGGTTCATTTAAGTTCTTAATAATACTTTTGGTATTTGCAGAAACTGTATAAAGATTGTCTTTTGTTAAATCTAATTTTTTATTCGTTAAAAAATTTATTACTATAATATTAAAAAAAAGAAATAGAAAAATCAAAAATAAAAATTTAAATAATTTTGAATTATATGATTGTTTTACAAAAATAAAATTCATATCTATGTCCTAGAATTATCTAACGTAATTACGTTTAAATATAAAAATAAAAATATCAATGAAGCAAAATAGATTATAGTTCTCATATCTATAATGCCCTTTGAAATATCTGAGAAATTTGCTAGAAAACTAAAAGAAGCTACAACATCTGTAATAGCTTCTCCTGTCCAATTAGAAAAAAAATCTAACACTAATGGTAATCCACTTACTGTAAAAAAAAAACACACTGTTACAGAAACAATAAAAGCAATAACTTGATTTTTTGTTAATGAAGAAATAAATATTCCTATTGATAAATAGCCTCCTGCCATAAGTAAGCTACCTATATAACTGGCAAGAATTACACCATTATCAGGATTTCCTAAATAATTTACAGTTAACCAAACTGGAAAAGTTAGAGTCAATGACAAAAGTGTAAAAGCCCAAGCTGCTAGAAACTTTCCTAAAACAATATTAAATGTGGTTATAGGTAATGTACTTAATAGTTCTATAGTTCCTGATTTTTTTTCTTCTGACCATAATCTCATAGTAATAGCTGGTATCAAAAATAGATATAACCATGGATGCCACTCAAAAAAACTACCAAGTGAAGCTTGCCCTATCTCAAAAAAATTACCTAAATAAAATGTAAAAAGTCCAGATAAAATTAAAAAAATTGTAATAAAAACGTAAGCTACAGGTGTCGCAAAATAACTGGTTAATTCTCTTTTTATTATTGATAGTAGTTGTTTCATTGTTTAATCATTCTTATAAGTTAATTCTCTAAATACTTCTTCTAAATTTCCTTTGTTAATTGAGAAATGTTTTATAGTATATTTTTTCTTGTTAATATATTCAGAAATACTATTAGAGTCTGAAGAATTTTTTAATTTAATTGAACAAACATTACCTAAGACTTTTACATTTTTAAATTTATTAATTGTCATTATTTCTTTTCTTAAATCGTTTGCTGTTTTTTCATGAACAGAAATTAATAAATTATTATAACTACTAGACTTTTTTAAAACATTATTTGGAGCATCATCAATCAAAAGTTTACCATTTGATAATATCATAGTCCTATTACAAATAGCTTTAACCTCTTCTAAAATATGTGTAGAAATAATTATAGCTTTTTCTTTTCCTAATTTTTTTATCAACTTCCTAACCTCATGTTTTTGGTTTGGATCTAATCCGTCTGTAGGTTCATCTAAAATTAATATTTTAGGGTCATGAATTAGAGCTTGAGCTAAACCAACTCTTCTTTTAAAACCTTTGGATAAAGTAT